>JAABUP010000317.1_pt1 | contig 109307 bp, 156 predicted proteins | sample 5559201 | NCBI WGS metagenome assembly JAABUP01 (sample SAMN10711887, study PRJNA513373) | rock metagenome | isolation source: Antarctica rocks | place: Antarctica
TCTATGCCTATCCAGACACAAGACGCTTCCGTTTGAGTCAGATACTAGTCTTGCCGCCTTTTCAGCATAAGGGCATTGGCGCAGGCCTGTTGCGAGCTGCCTATGTTATGGCAGACAAGTGCAACGCTGTAGATGTAACAGTAAGTTTGACGATTTTCCCCCTGTTCTAGCATATCCTGACTGCGCATGGACACCTCATTTACTGGCAGCATTTTTAGCATTAGCACTCTGTGATGAGACCAACTATGCACATTTTCCAATACAACTGCATAACGGAATAGTTCACCAGTACTTTGCATCCTGACCATGATGTTCACAACAGGCCAACCCCTCTTGCCATTCACCCCTCTTGCCAGTCACCCCTCTTGCCATTCAGCAGTATTAGAAACCTTTTGATGACCAAGTTGTGTGTGCTTGCAGTTTGAGGATCCCACTGACACACTGCAGAGCTTACGTGACTTGATAGACTTGCAGCGAGCCATGGATTGTGCCTGGCTGCAATCTGCAGCTGAGCAGGTTTGCTGACACCTGCAACATTGCCCTACCTGTATTCTTTTCACAACACACCGTGTGATGTCGCTTGCACTGCATTACCTCCACACCTTCCCATTGATCACATTCAGACATCCCTTCTGCTGTTCTTGCGGCTGTTTTTGTAGGTGCATTAGTCTTTCATAGGTGGCTTGCATGAAATGCGCTGATATGCAGCATAGTTTGGATGCACAGTCTGCCCAGATCTGTTCAGGCATATGTCAATGGTATGATGGAGTACACATTGACCAACTCAGGAGAATGCGTGCAGGTGGCTGCTGTATGGCAGACAGCTGATCCCGCTGTCAGTGTAGGAACCAGTGGCAGTCTCAGAACGGCCTCTGGCACTAACAAAGCTCTTGCAGATGCTCAGAAGCAACTGCACATAAGTCAGCAGCAGGCAAGAACCTTTTTGCACATGGCTTCCATTGGTGCATGAGGCATGATATCTTGCTATGCTGCTTGTCTCTGGCAACCAGTTCATGCAAGGGAATAGCACGTATGGCTGAGTGCGGCTCTTGCTGTGACATACTGCAAATCTGCAAGTCAGTATACTCACACCACTGACAAGTCCAAGCACCCAGATGCAAACCTCAAATGCTGAATTTCATGTCACAAACCAGCAGCGCCACCAGTCTGACTTGTGAGCTGCCAGCTGGCTTTGACAATCCCGCTGGGGTTTTCACTTTGCGTGGGGTGCAGTTATGCTCACGTAAGGCTTTTATTTGCAGGCAAGGCGCATCTGGGAGGCTGTGCTGTATGCCCAACCCAAAGTCAGGACTGATGCTGGCCTAGCCACACTTGCTCAGCTGGTAGGGCCATTGTATGATAGTGCTTCTGACCTGACTTGACTGATCTCCTCAGCACGTTGTGTCTGTGGATATAACACAAAATCATGCGATATCATGTTGAATGTCACAGCATTGTATCTGCAACGTAAGCGTTAAATATCTGATGCCATATTGCTGTGTCACGTTTTGCCAGCCACGTGCTTGATGTGCAGACCTACCTTTCTGCAGACAATGCATGTAGCTCAGCTTGCTGTGCTGTCCAGGTGAGAAGACGGATTGAAGGCAACAGTGCTTCTGTCAAGAAGCAAGCAGAGACCAAACGAGTCTTTGATGTGGCCCACCAAGGCTTCATCATGCGCAAGTGCAAAGGTATGATCCTGCCTCTCTGCAGTATCCTGATACGCTTTTGACCAACTCTTCAGGTCATCCCCTCTGCACCTCAGGTGTGATCACAGGTGATGTTCTGTTATGCTGCTGAGCAATGCGCTGTGATGACATGAAGGCAGGCTGTCATGACTTGGTACGTCTTTTGCTACGCAGGCAAGATGCCATTGCTACCTGGAAATGGTATTCCAGTTGCTATGGAGAATGATGAACAAACACCAGAAGAGGCTGAACAGGCTCTGACAGAGGCCCTTACAGCCAGAATAACAAGCTTGGACGCACAATTAGCCAAGCTTGGCATTCTCAGGCGATAGTGCACGGTTTGATGCTGTGTCAGCAAGTCAGGGCATCACAGATTATACACACACTGTCAGCATGTACAACAGCAAGATGCCATGTGAGTTTTACAATGTTTGACAGGCATAGGGCATCGATGATATGAGGCACAATGAGCATACACTGATGAGCACAACAAGCTTGGGTGCACTGACCTTTCAAGTGTCATACTTAATGTTGGGCTGGGGCTAAGGTGACTATCCTGAGCTGATATGCATTTGCCCCTGGCGCCACGTACGAACATATTTCACTCCTGCATTGCAAGAAAAAGGGTCGTTGGTGAACCAATGGACGCGAATTTATGACTGAAGAAGATGGCACCAAGAAAAAGTGAAATGCGACGTTTGACCGCGATTGATTTGCCACAGGTGTGGCCGTCATAGCACAGTCTGGCTGTTCACATGCCATTTGCTGGAGTATAGTCCACCTTCACACTGAGCTGGTGACGGCGAAGCGGCTCTTCGGGATTATTTTGACTCTTGTAACCGCTTGTTGTGACTGAGATCTCGCGGTTGTGACCGTCAAGCTGTTTGTTTAGGATGCAGCACACCTCAGGCATGCTATGTGCTGCTGCTTGCTGAGTGTCCGCCAGCTTCGACATTGGCATGTTAGCGATACCTGCCGTTCAGTTTAGCAGGACGCTCTTCACACATCAGGTCTGTACCTGCCACAGCAACAGCCGCAGCTAGCTTTCTTCCAACCCATTGACGCTCATGCTCAATATATACACCGTGCAGGCCCGTGTGTATCGCTGTGCTAGTCTCTGCAGCCCTGCTACCAGGCAAAAGAGCAGAACTCGGCATGTATTGATCACAAGAGCAGGTATGCTGCATGTTGCTGGCCATTGCTGTCATTTGTGGCACTCAGATCGTTCTCATTTAGCCATCACGGCTGGATCGTATCCATATGAATGATGTGCAATATGTGGGGCACTCAGACCATTCTCATTTAGCCAACACGGCGTGATGCACAATGCTGAAGACTGGTGGATCACATCCATGTGAGTGATGTGCAATATGTTGCTGTTGATATCTGCAGGAGTGGCTGCAGCACCTCTTGTGGGGTCCCAGCAGTTTGCAACCCTCTTGGTGAGTTCCTGTCTGCTTGACTGCTGCACAACCCAATTTGCAGGCTTGCCTGTGATGTCTTGCTTGCTGACCTTGCAAGCTGAGATCCATGCCATGCTGCTAAGTTGCATGCATAGTGGCACTCATTGCTTGATTCTGGCTCAATGTATGGTTGTGCCCCAGGGCTATGTTATCTTGGCCGGATCATGTGTCCGCAGTTTTCCTCAGATTGTGCGAATGAGCAAGAACAAAAGGTGCTCACTTACATCTCCAATGGATTTGCCTTGCCTTGCCTGCATGCATATGGTCCTTTTCTACTTCCCATTCCTAGTGTCCACTTTCGCGGGGCAATGCTGCATGGTGGTCGCACCAAATCATTTGCGCCTTTTGCAGACGTTTCCTTTCAGCTAAATATTGCATCATCTGTCTTTCCAATCTGCATGACTAGCTTTTCATACTGGGTGTTTAACTTGCTGCTGGGCATGCTGCTCCCTATACAGCATGTAAAACCACACATGACCTGCTGAGGTGCATACACTTGGCTGCCTGAGCAGTGTATGGTCACAGTGCGCAGGGGGTGTCCCTGACGTCCAACATATCTGAGCTGGTTGCTTATACCATCACTGTGGCCTACAACCTGCATCTAGGTATGTCCTCTTATGGCGTCTGCCTATGTCATCCTATACGTGAACATTACATGGTATTCTGCTTCTGCTTACTATTGGCAAACTTGTACCTGCATGCACCCTTGTCAAGGTCCATCGGTCACCCTTGTGCTTGCCCTGTCATCCTCACAGCATGCAATGGTCTTATGCATGCTGGGTGACAATGCAAAGTGCAGAGACTGTTGGAGTGCATACATCTGCATGTATATGTCAGGACCTGATGGAAATGTGACAATCAGTTGCCATCACAAGCACAGTCACGCTGCTGCTTCGGAGTCGACGCAAGGCTTGTATTGACTCATCCTTTCGTTGCTGTGCTGCAGCATATCCATTCTCTTCTTATGGAGAGATTGTGGCCTGCTGGCTCCAGGACATTGTCATCATTGGCCTCATTCTCCGCTTCAAGTGAGTTCAGTCTTCTGGCATTCTCATAGTGCTCTGGCCAATGTTTTGTTGAGTTGACGGGCGTGTCAAAGCCTGAGAGTTGCAGCAGCTTAGCTGCTTGAAATGATGCCAGCCAATAACAGCAAAGTTGCATGCTGAAGTACTTGATCCTCTGCAAGGCAAAGCATAATCTTGGTTGATTTCATTGCTGCTAAAGCAGCCCTTTTATGTTGCCTGTAGCTCAATGAAGGGCTGGAGAGTATGGGCTGGCACGGCTGCATTTTGTGCCTTCTTTTGGGCAGTCATGACAGGTGCCTGTGGCCAACAGGTCTTATTTGGTATGTACACTGCAAATCCACATGTATGCAGAGCAGGGCTCAAGTGCTTGTTGCTAGGCTGTGCTGCATGCATTGGTTCTGTCAAGTCATGCCGACAAGTGTGACTCTAGGTTGAACAAGCTGTAAGCTCTGGTGTAGGCAGAGGTGCATGACAATTAGTAGCCTTGCATCACCTTGGCAAGGCTGGTCACTACCCTTGTTGCAGCAGTCTAAACATGGACAGTTGACTGTCAAGATCAGCCACACAAACGCATGCATCTCACAAAGACATATTGACCATTTTGGTCAAATTGAATAAAGAATTTGTGACTAGTAGCTGGAGTTTTGCTGCTCCTTGCTGTGCAGGTCTGCAAGCCTCCACAGTAGCAATCATTGCTCTAGGAGGTAGATTCCCTCAAATTTGGATGAATTATCAGCGTGGCAACTCTGGCGAGCTGTCAGTCGCAACATGCATGCTGAACCTGTTTGGCAATGTGGCGCGTGTCTACACGACGTTTGTGCTCACAAAGGTCAGTCACTGCGTCGCAAACATGGTTTGCAGCACAGGGTGTGTTGCTCGTGAACTAAATTGGCTGTTTTCAGCCCAAAGTCAATGCTTCACTGTTGAGATACGGCTGTGACATAGTATAGGATGCTGACGGCTGCAATATTGCAATGCTGCAGCATCCATATTCACATGCAGCTGTGGGCCCATGTGCACGAGAACAGGTCGCAGCTGTTTGTTTTTTTTTTGGCTTGTGTTGTACACCCACATCATTGAACTTGCTTCAGTAGCAGGCCCATTTATAACACCTTGAGCTGACTAGTGATTTGACACGGTACTTGAAAGAGTTGGATCCCATGTAGCTGTGCATCATGTGCTCCTTGCAGAATCGAGATTGTGCTGCAGTCTGCGACCTGCCTCTTGAATGCATGCAATGTCATGTTGCAGGACAATCTGATCATGGCTGGTGTTGCCTTGGGAGGAGTATTAAATGCCATTCTCTTGGCACAGAGTCTGCATACAGCACACAAGGTCATTCAGGCAGACACTGGTGGCCTGACATCCCAGCCAGCTTGACCATGCCAGAGACACCAACCATTGCGTCCACAAGTATGAACTGGTGTTTAAAACAGCGCACGTGACTGCCGCATTTCTTGCTATGATGTTGTGGGTGTGATCATGTCAATGCTGCCTGTTCAGGCTTCTGCTGCAACACCACAATTTGTATGCAAAGCAGTAACTTGAGCCAGGACTTGCAATGTATGCCTTGTAAGCTCCTAGCCAATTGAGTATCAGCATGTTGCAGCTCATTTTGGGCTGCATTGTTCTCTGCAAATAACAAGTGACATCTACAGCTGGGCATGTCACAGTCTTCCATAAATAGACTGCTGAATCTTAAGAACTAGAAGTTCCAAAATTATTTGAGTCGTGTGGCTTGAAATGGATGGATGGGAATGACCAGTCAGTTGTGGAGGAGGCATCTCTGCTACATAGCTGGGGTTGGTATGCTCCAAGATGCTTCAAGTTTTGAACAGCGTTTGGATTCAAACAATGCGCAGGGTACTCACATGTTGTCAACAATAACAAGCTTCAAAAGTACAAGGCAGCTGCTCACAAGATCTGGACGAACTAGGACAGACAGCTGCAATCCATATCAAAAATGTACAACCAGACACACATGCTGTGTTTGTTTAAGTGCGCGATTCATGAAGTGCAGAACCCTTGCTTGCTCGTTGAGCAAGCTGACTGCAATCTCACCTGTCCATGAACAGCATCTTCACAGGTCACCACGGGATTTCCTGCTTGTCCCAGGCAAAGAATTTGCCATTTGATTCAGTTGTGGTGCCATCAATGATTTCAAGTAGTTGCTTGACAGCTCTCTCTTTTGTAAATAGCTTCTCTGGAACAACATTCTGCAAACAGGACGACAGCTGCATGAACTGTGCTGGCTGTTCACAATTGAGATGCAGACTTTGGCAACAAAACCGCATGTATTGCTGCTGGAGGACTGAATTCTGCCGACGTAGATGAAAAACAGATATTCATCATGCAGCCAGGCTGTTTTGCATACAAAGCCATGGCCATACCTTCTGAAAAGGAGCTGACAGGTCAGTGTCGACGGTGCCTGGATGGAGCATGATGCAAGACACATTCATCTTGCGCCTGGTGCATTCAATGGCCATAGTCTTGGTAAGCTGATTCAAAGCCGTTTTGCTGGCTCTGTAGCTGTACCAGCCACCCAACCGATTGTCTGTAATGCTGCCCACCCTGGCACTCATGTTGGCTATGACTGACGGTTTCTCCCTGCAGTGGCTGAAGTTATTTGTTGATGTGTCTGGTGAAACATCAGCAGCCATGTGAGGTGATGTATTGCTCTGGCGAGATGCTTTGCTGGACAGGTGGCAGCAGTGTCATGCTAATGGAACGTCAGAGCAAGGGTGCATCTGGCTGACATGAGCGCAGGCAGCTCTGTAGATGCAAGCCTACCATACCTAGGAGTGTTACCGTCCTTGGCTCCCTTGGCAAGCAAAGGCATAAATGCCTGTGGCAAGCACACAGGCTGAGAAATGATAGCATGATGCACCATCAGCTTCAGGTCCACAAAGAGCTGAGGACGACCATACCTTGGAAACGAGGATGGGGCCAAAGGCATTGACTTGAAACACTTTATGAAGACTGCTGCTGTCCAACCTTGACAAAGCAGTTTCTGCAGGCACGCACAAGTTGAGCAGAGGATCAATCTCTATTGCTTTCCCGATCACAAAAAAACTTTGTGGGATGCAAGGATGCAAGTGCGCATAAATAGCAGACCTGGCGACAGTTCCCCTGGTATGTGCAGGATTCCAGCTGCATTTATGAGCAGGGTAAGGTGCTCATGCTTGCTTGACACCTCATCAACAGCATCCTGTACAGGCAAGAAAGTTCAGACAATTCAAGCAATTACTCCAGCTTGTCACTGTGGCAGCGCAGACCTGAATGGACCCTTCATCTGTGACGTCAAGCTTTACAAGGTCCAGTTTGTCCTTGTGATTACTTTGCAGCTGCTGCAAGCTGATACAGCTGGCTGGATCACGGCAGGTGGCAATGACTCTACGGGAAACAACGCTACTGTTAGTCGCCCATCATCATTACACGCCTGTCATTGTCAGGTAATGGTCAATCAGTAGTTGAAGTACGCATGCCGCAACGGAGCTTTTTACTTTTGTCCTTGTCTGCTGAGAAGTTGTTGCACATATTGCAGGCCAAGTCCTCTGGACGCGCCTTGAACTAAAGCTACAGACGCTTCTTGTTGAGTGGCGCTACTTGCAGCGCACAAACTGGAGCGTGCTAGAGAGTGCAATTCCAATCGAAGAGCCTGGCCGGCTCGCGGGGCACACGTTTGCAATGCATTTGACAAGCTAGGGAAACAGCATTGCATACTCCACACGAAGCACTCAAAGTGCTGCTTGTACAATGCATCTGCCGTCCAATCCTCCTTCTGTCAACTGTGTGGACCATTCCACCTGAAAATTTTTCAAGCTATTCCCTATATTCCCCCTCCTATATTGTACTTGCGAATATCCATTTGTCCATTTCCTGAGAAGGCTGGAGATTGCCATGGTCATTTGATGCCAGTCAGATGCCCGTCATCATCACACAGCCAGATTGTAGACTGCACATCAGATGACTGAATGTGAAAGACTGCCCTGAAGCAAGGACGCACTTAAGTTTGTATGGTAAGTCTGACTCAGTGATAGAACGGAGCTGCCATTGATGTATTACCAGTGCTGAGATGCCAAGTGCTGCACAAGACTGTTGTCTTTGAATTTAAAAAAAACATTTTTTGAAACTTTCAGGTAAATGCATTGGATCGTCTTCTTGCATCCCATCTCCATGCTATTTGCTTGGGCTCATGGCCGGCAGCGCTTGCAAGACCTGATTTGGTCTCAGGCGAACTTGCTTCAACTGCAAATCAGCACTCAGCCAACCAGCTACGGTAGCAGCAAGATGCATGACAACGCACTTCATGCCCACGAGTTGAGACGCACTTTGTGCCGATTACACGAGTCTCTTCACTTCATCAAGCTTGCTCGCTTGTGCAAGTTGTTTGCCAATACACAAGTAAGAAGAGCCCTGTACAACATTTCAATTCCACTTATAACGTCAGCCTCACCTTGTTTGCAAATTGCATAGCTGTTTATGAAAGCAGGTCAATATTGTTTATGGACTGGTAAGGGCAGGTCACCAAGCAGCTGCATGTATGCCATGTGAACAGGTCATCTTGGCTCCAGCAATAAGTGATGTACCTGTATCAGATCATGCGTTGAAGCTTTACTGCACTGTCTGTGGTTCATACCCTACTGCGGGCCTTCTCTACCTGTGTACTCGGACACCGTCACAATATCCAGCATGTAATTGCTGTACTCAAGATTTGTCAAGTGCTCTACTGTTGCATACTCATCTGACTGCATGTGCTTTCTGAAGTCTGGACTGCCAGGTGTCAACACATTGTCTCCGACCACCACAGAACCCTTCTTGAGAAAGCCATTCCTTTGTAGAACCAGCAGATCCTTCAGGTACAAGTGCTTGACATGGTCAATGAGGGCAAAGTCAATGGTATGCACCCCCCGCTGGTGCAGGACCTGCAAAGTAACATGGGTGGTGATGTCTGTGCGTTGATAGCTTTGGCAGCTTCTAACAGCTTCACAATGCAACCCCAAACCAGCTTGAAGCTAAAGTCAACAGCTTTTAGCCAGGCGCGCTCATGCATGCACATGTGAGAACATCCTCACTGCATCTAGTCTTCTCACGTGTACAATTAGCTTGCATAAAGCCAGCAATGGGAGCAATCACAAAGTCTGCATGAAGCATTCCTGCCTTACTATAGGCACAAAGCATGTACCTGTATGGAAGTCTCCAGGATGCCCTGAATGACCTCTACCTTGTCGCTAAGTCCAGCGTGCTGGATGAGTGCCCTGGCAATACGCACATGACTCTCGTTGGGGTCAATGCTGTACAGCTTCCCTCCTGGGGGTAGCTGACTGGCTATGCGCACAGCCGAGTAGCCGATGTACCCACCAAGCTCTAGGGCAACCTGCAGCATGATTGCTTCAAACAATGACGCTATTGATCCTCCAAGCATGAGCCTTGCACGTTTCGGACTTGCAATAGAGCCTTTCAGGTGCTGCTTGCCCTGCTCCTGTGCATGCTCCCTGCAGAACACAGTGCGCCAGCACGTAGCAAAGTTACTGCTTTGCTAAGTGCCAGGTCCATGCATTCCATGTGCTGCAGCAGTGCTGCACCTAGCCACAAACTCATTGCAGATGTAAGCTAAAGTGACATTGCCCATATCTTCTGGTTTCATAATATGCAAAGTTGCACTTGACAAGGCAGTCCAGCAGCCAGCAGGAATTGCTATTGTGAGCTGACCTGTGGTTGACGCTTCTGTAAAGCTTTGTCCAGTATTGCTCCTTTTCGATCACCAATGTTCATCAAGAAATCGGAGTTCCAGCCGAAATTGTCTATAGCATCAAGAACTGCTTCTGGGTTCCCTGGGGGTGTTGTCCTTAGTACCATATCCAGCACGTTCTGTTCCTTCTGGCCCCGGTACTGTGGCTGTTGAAAACAAACCCCGCAGCATGTTGAATCGAGAGCGCGTTATATGAACCGGTCAGCAGGCACACTGTGCGCAACCCAGGCAGGTTCAAGTTGCTAAAGCATCGAACCTGCATGTCCGAGGGGCCTTGTGGACCTCCAGACAGAAAGCGCCTCAAGGCCATCGAGCGCCTCAAAAGCCAATGAACGAAGTACTGCAGAAGTGGACTTTCGTTCAGCAAGCTCGCGAACAGAGGTTTGGAGCTGATCATACTTGCACACGTCACGTCGTTACAGGCTGCTGCAGTCACAAGGAAGTTATGCCGATGCTTCAGGTTGTTTAGGCTGCTGTCTAGAACAATTAGTGAGCGGCGAAGGACGTCGGGTCCAGCAACTACGCGAAAACCGAGATTTGCCTGCTCGTGCCGAGCCCGAGCGAAGCCGCATTACGTCATTGTAATGACGAACAGGGTGAAGGCTCACGTGCCTATTACTACCCGAAATCTTTCAATTAGTGATAGCCCCAGTTCATCGCCTCGAGCGCAGCCTCTCTCGAGCGCAGCCCCCTCTCACGCTGTGCGCTGTGCGCGACATCTTCACACTCGACATCTATCGTACGATATACACCTGCACACATCTGCAACAACCGATGTTTTGATCCAATGTTGTTTGCGCCAACGTTGCGCTCCTATCAGCAGGTTTTGCGAACATACTGCGGATCTAATCTGCAAACAGCAGGGAGCCCTTTGTCAAGGGCATCTGCTCGTCACGTCCCGTGCTACTGTTCCACACACAATATGTCTGTAAGTTTAACCGGGTTGATTATTGACTGCTATCGCTACAAGACTTTTACAGAAGTGACGATGGTCTCTTGCACTGTACGTGGCGAGTGTTGCCAGGGTGCCTATGGTAAGGTGACTCACGTCCTTTGCCATGCGTGCCAGGCAGACTTCTCACCGGGTCAAGCAAACCGATGCCCCCATTATTGTCAAGACACAAAAGCTAACTGCAAGCGCCAAGGGCGTGATTTCCTTGGCACAAGGTAGGGCTTGGCATTATGCTTGCATCAGCAAACGCTGGCGTTGTACTCGCATCAGCACACGCTGCGTTGATGATTGGTTGTGTCCCCTATCATTGCCAGCATGCCCAAATTAATGTTCTTGGTTCCGTCACAGGTATTGTTTACTGGAACCCACCACAGCAAGCTATGGACGCTGTAGTTGCATCAGCTGGGGATCACAGTTTGAATCAGTATGGGTCTGGTGCTGGTCTTCCAGACCTGGTGAAAGCTCTTGAGCACAAGTTGGCAACAGAAAATGGCATAACACAGGTAAAAACATGTTGCATGCACGCTAAGCAATCAGGGCACCAGCACCGACTTTGCAAACCTTGGCTCCTTCAACAACATTCCTTTACACAGACCATATTATGCAAGTTGAGCCAATGCAATATGCTTTGATGACCCTGTAACTTGCAAGAGATGTTGCTGACACCTGTTGCTTTGCAACAAACATTAGACTTGCATGTACCACATCCAGTTGACTAACTGGGCTCCAGCATGCAACTAATCCCTGCACATGCAGCATGAAGGCATCCTGTGCACAGATGCAGCTGCTCTCTCATGAATGTGCCACTTCTTATTTTCATTATTTTTGCAGTCTGAGGTGATGGTGACAGCTGGCGCCAACCAGGCATTCACAAATGTAGTGCTGACTCTGCTGGACAGCCAGGACAAGGTTGTGCTGTTCAAACCCTACTACTTCAACCATCTCATGGCTGTACAGATGACAGGAGGTGCAGACAATGTTGTATATGGCAGGTACAGCAAATTGCCCTTACAGCATTCCCACTTGCCCATTCACGCTTTTGCCGTGAATTTCACCAGCATGCTCATTCATGCTCTTGGCATGCATGTTACCAGCATGCAGAACCCTTTCCCTACCAGAGCGTCAACAACGTTTTCAGCACGCTTTACAATGTCTCCTTCTTTAGAACCAAATGAGCCAAATGATTTGTGATGAAGCATGTGTGCACAACTCTACAAGAATACAATGATGGAGAATATACAAAATCCTGCTTGTAGCCTTTGCTGTCTACAGACTTCTAGGCTGCCTTCTTGGCATGACCCATCATCCTCAGCAATTGACAGGCTAAGGCGCAGGATAGCAGATTCATACTTGTGGGTATTTTGAGAACCCAGCAGAAACCCTTGAACTCTGCAGAACAGAACTCCTCAGCAGATCTTTACAACAATGACAGCAGAACTGCTGCAGAAGTGCTACCAGTAGTTGACTGTTGCTCAGCGTGCAGGTGCAATCTTAGTAACAATGACCAATAATCATTTTGCTTTCTAGCTCATGATGAGCTAGGTGCATGCAGGACAAGTCTTGTCTCTCCAAAGCAGTTTGTCTTGTTCAGGTGCAATCCTGAATCATGGCATCCTGATCTGGACTGGTTGGAAGAGTGCTTACAGAGCAGCCACCCTCCACGGATGGTGGTGCTGGTCAACCCCTGCAACCCCACAGGTAACCCCTGCAACCCTTCACATAACCCTGCAACCCTGTACATGACTCTGCAACCCTACAGGTAATCCCTGCGACCCTGCACATAAGCCTACAACCCCACAGGTAACCCCTGCAACCCTCCACGTAATCCTGCAACCCTGCAGGTAACCCCTGCAACCCTCCACATAACCCTGCAATCCTGCAGGTAACCCCTGCAACCCTCCACTTAACCCTGCAATCCTGCAGGTAACCCCTGCAACCCTCCACATAGCCCTGCAATCCTGCAGGTAACCCCTGCAACCCTCCACATAACCCTGCAATCCTGCAGGTAACCCCTGCAACCCTTCACATACACCTGCAACCCTGTACATGACTCTGCAGCCCTACAAGTACCCCTGCAACCCCACAGATAACCCCCGCAACCCTACAGATAATCCTGCAGCCCTATAGATACGCCTGCAGCTCCCTCCAATTTTGCCTCATTCAAAATGATGAGTCAGACAATGCAAGCTTTGCATTGCACAAACATTTGCTTGGTCTGCAGCACTGCAAGCGTGATATGGTCTTGATCTCAGCATGCAGCAACTTAATTGCTGTAGCCCCTGGGCTCACAGGAACTTGCTGACCTGGCAGTCATGCATGCAGCCTCCTTTTGATCCTGTGCATACATCCTTCAAGCCTCAAGTCATTGGCAGATATTGCCACCACTTTCTGTCCAAAGCCTTGACAATTGTCCGTTACTGAAATTGGTGGTGGTGGTGGTGGTGGTAGTGGTGGTGGTGGTGGAGATGGTGGATCATGTAGAACAACAGACAAGGCCTGTATGGCAGCAGAAATACTGGCCTCCTGAACATGATGAGTCATGAAGACCATCACCCATGCACATTCTGCCGTGCCAACAGATCATTACATTGGTTTATTGACCTGACAACTTTGTTTCAATCATCAGTCGGTTCAGAGTCTGGCATGTCATTTTGCTATACAGACGCTAGCATGCACAAACGCGGCAAACCCATCAAAAAGACAAGAACAGTAAACGCCTGTCAGCGATCATCACTCATGTCTAGGCTGTGCATGCAGGTGTGCTGATGAGCAAGTCAGAGCTACAGCGAGCGCACAAGCTATGCGAGCAGGCCGGTGCCTGGCTGATTGTTGACAACACATATGAGCACTTCACATACGATGGCCGGGAACACACATGTGTCTCAGGACCACATGTTGTCAACATCTTCTCTATGTCCAAGGTGCGTCAATGCAGTTAGAGCAGACTTGAGTCATCAGGAGACCAATGACATATTTTCATGCTCCCATTGTTGTCTGGATGCCGCAGTAATGGCTGTTTGTGCGCATTAAGCCAAATTTGAAGGACACGCCCAGCTTGTGATGCACCTCGCCTCATGCACTTCGCCTCCTACAGCGCTGTCGACAGATTAGCTGTATCTCGAGCCAATGTGTTTGGCATCTACCATCTGCCATGGGTTCCTTGATGCAAAACAGTGCCAAGTGTCACTTCGGTCAAAGCATCAAACAGCCTGATGGTGCTGTGTCCAAGCAGAATAGCACAATCACAGGTGTTGCTCAGATGTTGTCTGGTCATCTTCCCTGACACTGCATGTCAGCTGGGCCTGCACAATCTAAGACAAGTTCTATTCACAATGTCAGCATGTCACAATCTTGTTCCATCTGCAGGCATTTGGCATGATGGGCTGGCGGCTAGGGTACATTGCATACCCTAATGCTGACCTGGCAGCAGATCCAGAGGTAGGGTTCCAGATGTCCAAGGTACAGGATACCATTCCCATATGTGTGACCCAGATGAGTCAAGTGGCAGCCCTAGGGGCACTTCAGGCCGGCAGCCCTTGGGTCAGAGAACAGGTCCAGGGCCTTTCCAGCAACAGGTCAGGCTGATGCTGCCGTTGCTGGCATGTTACAGTGCAGTATGTTGCCATGCGCGTTAAATGACAACATCAGCCTGCTTTGAACCCAGCATCCCTTACTGATGCAGCAGTGATGACTGATTCTGCTGACAGCAGCAGCTAAAATAAGATTCTGCTTCCGGCAAGAAAAAAAGGATGCCAAGTCATGTTGAAACACATTGAGCTCTAGCTTAAACTCACAGCATTCTGGTATCACTCACACAGGCTGCAGTACCCCATCTTGCTGTAAAAGACTCCCACCCATGATGCTGTGTGTCGTGCAGGGAAGCTATTTTAGATGCATTGTCTCCTTTGGCAGATGGCACAGACAGTGGGGTTGCAGGAGGCGAAGGAGCCATCTACTTCTGGGCCAAACTCCCCCAAGGTACTTTATATCGCATTCCTTCTACATTCTTGCTCTTGCCGGTGTTCCACATGCATTAGTGTGGTTCAAGACTAGCATCTGGATCATCAGGTTAATGATTGCTCTGTCAGTGCTACCTTTCTGAACACAATCAGCTGACACGTTTCTTTTGAGTAGTGAGCGTGAGGTATGGTGCAGGTTGTGAGGATGATGAAGCAGTTGTGAGCTGGCTTGTGAAGGAGCACAAGGTGTGTGTGGTGCCAGGCACTGCTTGTGGCTGCCCAGGCTATGTCAGAGTTGCTTTTGCCAACTTGGACGAAGGCAAATGCAAGCAAGCAGCAGCACAGCTCAAGCGTGGGCTTCAGCAGCTTGTGCGTCAGGGGGCAGCGGCATTGGATGGAAGTACATCGGCAGAGCATGGTGTTGATCGTAGTGCTGCACCCAATGAGGACCTGTGATCTTGCACAACTCAATATAATGAGTGTTGAGCAACTTGTGCAAATTATCACAGACTTGGCGTGATTGCTCCTTCTGGTGAATGCGGATCACATGCAAGGAACGCTAGTGATGAGCATTGGCAGCTGTTGTGTGTGACTCAGTGCTGCATGACAAGGGACTGGTTACAATGTGGATGCGCATGCACAGCCTGTGTGCTGATCGCTAGAGGACTGCTGATCTTGCTCATGCCATCATCTGTCGAGATGGTCACTGACAGGCTTCCATGCTTCAGACACTTAACTGCATCTGCCATACACAATTGGCGGTCCCATTTTGGCAACTGTGTGGCATACTTACATTGTAAACGGTATGAGTAAATGGTCTCTAGGAGCTTTCACAGGCTGTTGCAGTTGATTGAGCAGACAAATAAGATGAATTCACCCACAATGTATTGTTTTCCCGGGTAATTATTTGTATGTATCCACTAAGGAGGCATAAAATGAGGCTTGCCCTGTGAAACACCTTGCATCACCGGCTGACTGAGGAAACATAATGCTAAAAAAGGCAAGCTTAACAGCTACAACGATGTCGATGTACAGCACAAGAAGCATCCTAAGGTCAAGCTGCTGAGCAGATTGCTCAGGCAATGATGAAAAGAGCCAGCTAGGTACTTGTGAGAGGAATTATTGCCCCGCTGTCACTGTCTTACAACCCTCCAGGTGCAGTGGCACTCAGTAGAAGTCACCTGCAACAGCAGCTGAGCAACGTCAATGACTCGTCGCACTGACAGTGACTTCATCCAGACAATGCACACATTTCGCTGCACCCATGCCAGATACCTCACTGCATCAGAAGCACTCGTGCAGAAGCGCCGTGCAAACAATCAACAATATGCACAACGAACTGCTATGCTCTTGTCAGGTTGCACATGGGCAGATGCAAACAGAAAAGGCGACAGGGGCACAAGGACACCCAGAGTGTGAGTGGAAAATGCTGTGGGCCATGCATGTACAAAGGACATGCCAGCTGTCTGCAGCTGTTGCTGACTGGGATCACAAGACTTAGTATCGCACCTGGTGCAGCAGCTACCACCTCCTCAAACGCAAGCTGCCTGCCTCCCATGAGCAGGCTGTTGAAGCCACCTTCTACATATGGGGTCTCTGGCATCATCTGACGCACAGACGGGTGCATAGGGGCTGGGGGCACCTTTGTGCGGTCCTGCCCTGCCTTCTTGACTAATCTGGCCCTGCCTCTGTCCAGCTTGCTCAGCTTGAAGAGCCTGGTGCCCTCAAACACAGGAGTGCTGATGGCCTGTGGCTTCTGAGGCGCTTGCAGCATTGCTTCATCAGGATCTGCTGACTGTGCGCTTGCAAAGACAGCCCCAGGGGTAGCGGCAAATCCCAGGGGGGTCAGGGAGGCGGCTTTGGGTGGGGCCAGAACCACAGGGCTGAGCTTGGGTGCTGAGCTGAAGCTGAGATCAGACTCCTGGTGAGGCATGCTGTTCATAGCAGCTAGTGGGCTAGCACGGCTCAAGGCTGTGTTGAAGGCAGAGCCCATCTTGGGAAATGAACTGGGGATGGATCCCCTACCACTGCTGCCATGGAAGATGTCCTGGCGCACCTTGACTACAACATCGCCATGGCCAATGCTGTTCACTGCAGCCACTGCTACAGCACTGTCGCTAGCAAGCAGCTGAGGCTGCACTGGACTGCTTCTGGTGCTGCTTGAATGAGAAACAGTCTGAGCCTGGAGGCCAGGTGCAACTACATTCTGACGGCCTGAGTCTGTCAACTGCTCACTGACTGGCCTGCTGGTCATGAGTGAGGAGTGAGCACCTGTGACACCTCCTAGTTTGTTGCTGGTGGTCAAGGGCTGCTTGTTGGCAGATGCAGGTGCCACTTCCAAATGACTGCTGCTGGCTGCAGCTGCATTCTCCTTACCCCTGCTAGCAAGGCGCTTCAGGATAGACCTGCTGTGTCCCGGTGAGAAGTTTTTGGCTGCAGTGCCTTCAGGCGCTGTCTGGCTGGTCTGCAGGCCGAACTTGGCAAAGGGGTTGCGGCTGGGGCCCTTCACTGCAGCTGTAGTCATTGGCTGAGTCACGCCTGCCCCATGCTGAGAGCGTGGCAATGAGGAGGAAGAGGGAATGGAGCGTGAGCCGGCCAGCTTGGTCAGCACTGCCTTGCTGTCCTCATCTGATGTGAGACCTGGCTTTCTGATGGGGATGCGGCCCGTCCCAAAGAGGCTAGATGCATCTGTTGGTGACTGAGCACTGCTTGCTGCTGCCGCTGCAGAAGTTCCTGAGTCCACTGAATGAGCAAGTGTAGTGGTTGGCACAGATGCCTCCAGTGCAAGGCTGGAGGCCAATGGCAGCTGGTCAGAAGCTGCATCTACCTTGCCTGCTGCTGTTGATGACCCAAAGATGAACTTGCTGGGTGACATCAGCTTGGATGCTGCCTTGGCAGGGGGTGACCCAGTCAGCCCCTTGCCCTTGGTGGGGGTTGACCCAGCCAGACCCTTGCCCTTGGTGGAGGTCTTCCCAGAGGCCGTCTTTGGGAGGGCAAAGGCCTTGGTGAAGCTCTTCAAAGGGCTCTTCACAGGGCTGGGCTCAGACACCACAGATGAAGGGATCTGGTCAGCATTTGAGGGGGGTGAGAGTGCCTTGACAGGGGTGCCAAAGGGGACTGCCTCGGCCTGGGTTGAGGTGCCAAAGGGGACTGCATCAGCCACAAGGGGGGTAGGTGACCAGTTCATGGGGCTGCCCACGGGTGTGCCAGGGGTGGGCTGCTCAGATGGGTCAACCTCTGCATGGGCAGAAGGGCTGGCTAGGACAGGCCCTGGAGTGGTGGGCTCGCTCATGACAGCATCCACAGAAGAGCCAGTAGGAACGGGAGCTGGGCTCTTAATAGGGGTGACAGGTGGTGGTAGGATGGACTGGCCCTTGCCTCTGCCCCCCATCAGAGCGTTGATTCTGGGGTGCCTGGGGGGCTTGCCAGAATTCCTGGAGATGGGGGTGGGGGCTAACTCAGCTGTAGCCTCACCAGAAGACAGCAGGCTGGGCATGCTTGCAGCAGCGGGCACAGCATTGGGCTGGATGCTGTGCGCCTCACTTGCCACCTCAGTCTCAGGAAGCAAGGAGGAGTAAGAAGACAACGGCAGGGAACCCGAGGGCAGGGGCTGGGAGAAGGCTAGCTGCTTGGGGAAGCCTTTGAAGATCGCGTCCTTCATATCGTTCATTCTGTACTGGGGGGCGTGTGGGGCGACTATAGCTGTCTTATTGAAGAAAGTAAAGCCTTCAGAGGAAACAGCAGTGGTGCCCTTGGTGCAGGCCTCATCTGAGGGGTTCTTGGGGTATGGTGGGGGTGCTTTGGCAAGGGGCTCCTCGGACATGCTATGCCCTGTTGGCTGTGAGGAAGCAGTCTTGACCACACCCTTGATGGGGGATGTGCTCTTGCTCAAATCAGTAGGGCTGTCAGCTTTCAAGGTGCCAGCAGTGGCTGCAGATACTGAGGGGCGGCTGCCGCTGGGCTGTGCCTTTGGAGATCTGGGCTGTCTCTTTTTGGCAGAAAGGGGCTCTGCCTTTCCAGCTGTGGCCTCTGCCTTTTGAGTGCTGGTTGGCTCCACCCTGGCAGCCTCTCTGACCCTTCTGAGCAGCTTTGACAGTGTTTTAGTGGAGGGAGACTGCACTGACGAGGCTTCACCAGGAGACTTGATGTCCTTCTGAGGCTGATCCACAGAAGATGCTTGACTGAAACCAAGGCCAGCAGCAGCTGGCAGGTCAGTGACAGCTGCCTTGGAAGGGAGTGCCATAGAAGGCTGGCGATTGGTGTTGAGGGCACCTGATTGGGTGTCCATGGGAGGTGTAGGTGCCTTCAAGGGAACTGCAGGTGCCTTAAAGGGCAAGGCCACAGAGGGCTGATCAGCTGGGGTGAGGGCGGGGTCAGCGGGGAGCATGCTGTTGGGCAGCTCCTGAGCAAGGGATGCCAGAAAGGTTGCCTGCAACATCACAGAGATCAAGTTGGCATTGTGCCCACTAAGCTTCAGTTCTTGCAGAACATTGCCATGATGGTGGTGGTGAAACTGAGGCTTTACTTGACAGGCATCTTGATTCTGTGTCTGTTGCACTGTTTCGGGCATGTTTGCAGTATTTCAAGGGTCAAGGAGAGGTTGCATGATGTTACGCTGCAGTGTGAGTCTTTTCTGTTGATTTGCAGCTTAGAAGCAAGAGGGGCAGGGTGGTATGATTTTATCTGCCAGATGCTGGCCAGCAAATTGCCCAGAATGCTGCTGTATGGACTGGTAGTAGGCCAGAACTGTCATGATATGCTGAGACTTCCAAAAAAAATGTAACAGTCTGACGTTCACAAGCTGAACCAGCAACACATTTGTGATGGTCAGAAGAAGCCTGTCTGGAAGGAGCTGACTTACGCTGCGCATGTTGGCTCCGCTGCATGTAACTTACTACGTCATCAATATCATTATCTTTGTGATTGTTGTTTTTCATTGTTCATGAATTTTCCGCCAGTGCCATGGGATTTGAGAGTCAAGAACAATTCTAGTTTGTAAACAGTACCCCCAAAAGCAGCAAATGACATACATTTGCAAGTTCAAACCTTGTGTGTCAAAGGTAACCTCAATCAAGATTACCATAGTTGTTGTTACATAAGTGATCAGTGTCATCTGTGGTGTGCATTAGTATACGTGTACACCTGCCATTTTGGAGACAGTTTTGGTTTTGAAACGATGAGGCAGTCTATAATCATAGCTTGATATCGGTCAAAGGTGCACACACAATGCAAACAAAACAATCTCAAGGCGCAGCATACATACAAGGTGACACATACTTCATTGAGCACACAGATGTCAGCAGGGCAGCAATTTCGTTGTGCTGCTGCGCAACACTGAGCTTGCATTTTTGCCAGGTGTTATACGAAACAACGAAAGGGGCACTTAGGCCAGGGCGCCAATCTTGCAACTGAACTAACAGCCTGCTGTATACAAAATCCCCCAGTAGCATTATTGCATGAAGCAGGTGAGTCTGCTAGCTATATGGTGCCATCGTCTGGTGTTATAAAGTGTATTGAGTGGGGTGAGGCAGGGCAGGGAGCAGGTAGGACTATGGGGGCTGGTGCGTCTGGGGGGCTGGGGCGCATGATGCACAGGAGAGGCTTCACAGTTGAAGACAAATACAGGAGGGCCTCACCAGAGTGACAGCGCATCGGAATCCCAGGTAGACCCACACAGGCTCATCTGGCATCGCACTGATGAGCATCACACCCAAAGTAGACAGCCCAGCATTCTTCACGCGAACAAAGCTGCGGTGGTCCATGGATGGCATCCACACCTTCTGCACCACATGAAGCCCCTCGTCAGCACCCACACAACCATGTCTCACAATGGAACATCGCTTGTTAGTTGAATTTGTTGCTTGCAATCACAGCAGGGTGCTGTTCAGCTTGCACCAAGACTTAAAAAATCATGACAGAGGAGATGGATGCTATACTATCTTGACATCAGTTAATTGGGTGGGAGCTTGCAGCTCTGGCCCACAGGACCCCTGCCCCTATCAGAAGAACAAGGAGCAGCAGTCAAGAACGCTAACATGCACCACCATGGTAGATTGATCACTAGGTATATTGTATACATTGCCTCCTTTGTGGAGAAGTCTACAAGTGTATCATCAAGAAGGTGATGTGCATTACGTACCAATTCAAAGGTCGGTTTACTTATAAATTTAACTGATAGCACAACCCCAGTTCAGTTCAAACCTTCAAACATACCGTAATGTATAGAGATGGGGAGACAGGACTTGTCCCGCATGTGCCTAGCTCATCATGAGCTGGAAAGCGTTGTTATTACCATTATTGTGATTATTACACGGTGATCACATTGCCAATTTGAGCGCACGGAGCGCTTTGGCCCAATTGCCCTATCCAGCTCTGCATATCACCCAAAACAGCAGCCTTGATGCATTGGAACACACTTCACAGCAGTTCCTGTGGCCTGTGATTGGCTTGGCTGTGTAGTGGCGTGTCAACTGCAGTGATTAGCGGAGAGTTAAAATGCAGGCAACCTTCTTAAGACTTCAATACAAGTATTATTGGCCTACTCACCCATATGTATCTCCATTGAATTGAGTAAACAAGTTTTTTTTTGGATCAAAGGGGGGGGGGTGCGGACCTGGACATGGCAGAGGAACTTGTGGAAAAGGATGACCAGGCACAGGCAGTGCATCCTCACATACTTGTAGAAGTCACCATCGCCTTCTTTCACCTGCGCAGTGGTATATGGTTGGTGGACTTGATGCAGACCTGGGACTCTGTGTGCAATGCCTGCTTCTACCATGCACAGCTTTGATGCCTGCAAGGTCCTTCTGTGCAAAAGAATAGCAGGTAACATGCATGAGATGTTGTCTACAAAGTAAAGAAACAAAGTGCCTTCATGTTAGTGTTTGCTGAAAGCAACAAATGGGAATGGCAAACGTAAAAGCACAAACTGCTCAGCTCAGCATTCAGCAGCTTCTATTGCAAGAGCTGCGACAGCGACAGTGTGAAATGTAGAAGGCGATTTGAAAAGGATAGTGGCAGTCACCTTGGCGATGCAGATTGATGCCAGCAATCTTGCCAAAGCCCACGAAGTCTCCACTAGAAGGACAGTACAGAGAACACTGATGATGGGAACAGACCACCACCAGTTGGCAAAGTTGACTGGGGGACTCGGTTGCCTCCCAAGCTGTCCTGCCGATGAGTTCTGCCCTGAGGCACTCTGGGTGTCAGCTGCTGTCGGCAACTCACTTGATGCCTTGCTGGTATGATCAGCAGCGATGCTGTGCGACAGGTGGCTGGTGAGGTGCATCGCAGATGCGTGTTGCCAGGCAACATCACTTGAAGTGCTGTTTGGCACAGGCTTTGGCTGCAAAGTCATCACTATGTCACAAAACGGGAAACAGCTGGGCTCTGGAGGAAATGGTGTGGCTACAGCTGGCATAGAGGCATTCATCGCAGATGCTATTGGCTCTGTGATGGTCGGTGTAGGTGTGTTTGCAAACGGAGCCAATGTTGGGAAAGGCGTGCTTGGACGGGTGGAGGTTGGGTGGTGTGAGATGGCAGCAGGGTTGGAAGCCTGAACAGTAACAGGAGCAGCTGTCAATATGGATGGCAGGAGATTTACGCTTCAGGATCTGGTTCGACAGAAAGAGAACAAGGGCACAGAATTTCTCAAGCGCATATGGCCCAAGTGGCCGTGACCTGTCCAGCAGCGGCACAGCTCAAGTCTGGCAGGCAATGAGAGCAGACGGCGTACGTAACAAACAGGTCCACACACCTTTATCTGGCTTGGGCATGCTGCAAAGCTGGTGTACATTGACAGAGCAAGCACCAGGGTCACGAACACCACGGTGCTTAACATCTTGCGGGGGCTGGCACTGCCACGGCTAGGCTTGAAAGGAACTTGCTGGTTCCAGCGGGGGGCGATCTGCTCCTGCATTCGAAGTTTTACTCAGTTCAGATATGTAACCCTGAGCTGTCTTGCAGACACGATGACGTCAGCGAGGTTACACTGAACACTCTTATAAATCACAACAATGCGGTGAATGTCGTCACGCGTATCAGCGCTTCGTGCAAATTCAGATGTGGCACCAGCAGTACAGTCCGAAGTCAGCTTGTGATACCCACAGAGAGACCTTACCTGACCGAGGGTCCCAGACGCAGGATCTGCCATGCTGCGGATCATCGATGGAAGTGTACGATGTCAAGGCTGGCTATTGCATACCAGCGCAAAAGAATGCGAAGTCAGCGCTTATCAACGCAGGCGAAGTCAACGCTTATCAACGAAAGCGAAGTCAACGCTTATGAAACCCTGGGACCGCCACAAGCCAGATTCCTGTGATATAGGCCAGATTCCTACGATGCGCATGCTGACCCAAAATGCATGCTGACCCAAATACATCTCTCTCGTTTCAGTCCCAACCATGTCGAAAGATTTCAGGGATCAAAGCTATATGCTATGATGTGCAGTGCTGCGACGAATTTCGACTTGGCCAAGTTGTCTTAATAAGATAATAGCCGTAAGGTCTGCACTGGAACCTTTGCTAAGGATCCAAATTAAAAGCACACTAGCTATACCGTAGTCACAGAAACTCACCCCGAAACTCACCCGGTACTCTTAAGAGGCATGTTGCAACAGCACGTCTGAGTCATCATACCAAGTCAGTACACTACCGCTACAGTATCAGTCATGAACCCCAATTCGCATGTATGTCGCAGATACAGAGCCAAAGTCAGCATACCCATCCTGCAGATGCAGGTTAACAGTAGAATTATTAAATCAGGGGATTATTACATGGGTTGCACAATCCAGGAGTCACCTGCAAGACTGGCATAGTCACCATGCCACTGTGATACTTGCCAGTCGTATACAAAGTAGCACATGCATCTCTGCAATTTTTTAACCACCGACTTCTGAAACAACCGCCTGTCGTCTAGATTCTTTTGTAGCCCGCTGTCTGGCCCCAGCCTCTCTAAGCAACCTTGCAAACAGCTCAAAGCTGGTAAAGGTGATGGCTGCTGCAGGTACTGTTCTGAACATGTTGGTTGCCCAGCCCTTGTAAAATCCTACCAAGCCCTCATTCTGCCAGATCTCTTTGCAGATGAGGCCAAAACCATCAAATGGCCCAAGACCTCTGACATGCATCTGAGACCGTACTACCTCATGTGGGTACGTGATGCTGGAAGCAATGGCCTGCATTGAAGACACCATCAATGCTGGCCTGCACACGCTGTCATGCTGCTGTTTGCAAATACAGCTGAGATATTGTGTAGCGGGGAGAAGCTAGAAGCACAAAGGCAAGATGTTGCGCAAGCAGTGGGCATGCCTGCCAGCTTTCTGGCCACAATGAAACTTGTGCTGCACATGCTGCTTGTAAGCTGCTGCACACTTGCGTAATTCCCATGTAAGTTCATGTTGTTCGTGAATGACTGCGTCCAATAAACCCTGGCCATGCAGTGAGTCTGATCAAAGTTATAAAACACACAACCCCTTCCTATACAGGCACATAAGTGTGACATGCCTTCCATCACACAACAGACTGGTGCATGACACCAGAATGATGCCACCAGAACTGAGACTGCTTGGCGCCCAAAAAAAGGCGGGAAAGGCTCAGTGGGCGGGAGTCACCGTGGCAACAGAGGCTGCAACAGCGAGCTGGTAGGCGGGAAGCCGCGCTGGCCTGTGACCAATCACCTTTGAGCCACTGCTTGCCACAATCAAATCCACGGTGGACAACCGGTCAGCCACACTTGCTTCCCCTCGCTCCTGTCTCCTTCGCTCGCCCAGCCACGACTTGAAGTACTCGTAGACTGGGAACTGGATGGCCACATGAGATAGGCCAATGGCCGACGCACCCATCCCGCTGTAATGAGAAACATTGTCAGTTTGCATGTAGGCTTAGCTTTGCTGATGCACAAGACATGGCTCTGAGTGTAGTTGTCAAGTGCTGTGAACAGCAAGCACATGACCACAGTATTGGATGGAAGTCCATTCTTTGCCGTGCATGGCAAGCAAAGCATGGTATGAGCTCTGTGACGCAGAACAAGCGTGTGTTTAGCAAACCATCACAAGCATGATACACAAGCTTGAGTTATAACGCTTTTGTCATGTATCATGCTTGTGATGAGTTGCTGAACACACATTTGTTCTGCGTCACAGAGCTCATACCTGCTTGTGTTTGTAACTTGATCACAGGATACAAGTTGGAACAGCATGGTCATGCCAGTCACATGCCATCTGAAAACAAGGTCACAGTAGGTGTGCTCAGGAAGCAAGGCATTTCCAAGGGTACAAGTATTGTCTTTGTGAAAGGCATGCTCGTATGCAGCGGGTAACCTGACAGTGCGCTGCAGTGTCGAAGCAAATTTGACCACTACACTGCGCTGAACAACTGACATCTACATATGGTAGTTTAGGCATATGCATAGGCACAAATCAATCACGTTAAACGAGCAGAGGTCAATTGTAGCAGCTAAAGATCATGTCTGTGCAGCAACTGCTAGGACACCAGCAGTTATATCGCCCCAACTGACATGCGCAGCAGCTTTTGAATGGTGATGTCGTTCTGCAACAGTGACTTCTTGAGCGACAAAATGCTCTGTTCAGCAGCTTCTGCCTGGTTGTCTAGATCTGACAGCCGAGCATGAGAGTTAGCAGCATCTTTATCATGCTGCTGTTGCTGTATCAATTTGTCCTGCGATCCCAACACACAGCTGGTCAGTGTCACAAACCACTGACAAATGAGCAATCTACACCACATCCTGCTTTGCCTGACCTCTCAGGACAAGCATGCACACTATCTCAAAGCACAGCAATGTTCATTCACCTGGTATCTTTGCTGCTCCTCTGCCCAGAACTTGAGTTCGGTGTTCATGGTTTCTAGATCCTCTTGCAAGTACTCCACGCACCTTGCCAGTGGGTTTGTGCTCTGCACAGACGACTCAAGTCATGACAGCCTCATCAACCAGCTGCTCAAGCATGCCAGTTTGCTGCTTGACAATTCTGTTCAGTGTAGTCCGAAGCTAGAGATTGCATATGCATGCCTGCGCCTGGTAACAGTCATGGGCCGTAAGCAATCTGAGCTGTGTTGGATATCCCCTTGGCAGACGGATTTGACTATGCAGAACAAGGTGAGCTGCCGGCGTCTTTGTGAATTACCGAACACAACGCAACTGCAAATTTCCTTGCTGATTGTGCCACCAGAACACAGAAGCCAGAATGCAGATTTTATGCATTGTGCACAACAAAGGCTGCTCTCCAGCCAAGCTTCCAACAGAAGTAAGCGTGGCCTGGAGTGTGTACCTGGCACAGCTTCTGCACCAGCTCTGCAATGGCCAGAGCATCCCCTGCCTTGCTGGGACTGCTGTCATCCCTCTTTTTACGGCGTAGGACAATGCCAGTGCCCTGGGGCTCACCCAAGCTGCCCTCCTCACTCACCTGCTCCTGCAACCCATGCATGGCATGTTTTGCACATTGGTCTCATCAACAGTTGTGTGAAAGCAAAAGGGTTCCCAAAATCATTCAGTCGGCAAACAAGGGATTTATAGTGGATACCAGCCAGACTGTGTGCACACAATACTTGATGGGAACTCAATTAGACCTGTTTACAGTGCTGGTTGGCAGGCAATGTCATCTGCACATGCAAGATGTTTTTGCAAGGCTTTTGCGCTGCTTTTGTCAAGTTTTTATATTTCTACAATGTGCGTCTTCAGGCCAGCTCATCTTGTAAATAGACATGTATACCTCCGCAGGCTGGTGCAGCTTTTGCCGTAAATCATCACTGAGCACCCAAAGCTGACTGCTTGCAGGGTTTGGGGCGGAGCTACCTGAAGAGCCTTCTCTGCCTCCAGGATGTTACGCACAAGAGCACCTTGACCTGAAGTGCCTTGGCCTGTAGAGCGTGCAGTGGAGGGCAGGGCTTCAGTGACCACCAGGACATCAGTATCATCCTCTTGCTGTGCACCCTCCTCAATGAGGGCCACGCTGGGTCCCATGCCTGCACACAGCAGGGCCCAGGCTTGCCATTGTTTTGCTGTGTCCTACTGATGTTCTGCTTGCAGTGCACATCAGAACCCCTTGATATACTAACTTTGCTTTCACTTGTGACTTTGTCTTGCTGACCACGCCAATCTTAGGCAAAGACATTATGTTTTGGTATGTCGACATCAAAGAGCTGACACAGGTATGCAGAGTTTGAGCTACACATGGTCTTCCAATGCCAAGACATGCACACACAGGCAGTAACTCACAAATCTAATGTCCTGAGCAGGTGCTTGTAGTATTTTCAAGCGTCTACTGCATGGTCATTCTCAGCAGGGTAGCAGCCTAGCTGTCTTGTGCCTGGCTAGTGTAGGCAGCATAAGTACCTGCTGCAGAGGTGGGTCTCTTCAAGCCTGCAGAGGCAGGGCGTGCACCAGGCAGCACACGCCTGCCAGAACTGATCATCTGCCTTGCAGCGTTTGCCTCACTGCTACCAGCACCTGCTTGTGGCTCCTGCACTGGGATGCCAGGGATAGGGCCGGCTACAGGGGGCGTGGGTAATGTGGTGTTCCGTAGGGCTGAGCCCGGGCGCCCTGATGATGTCCCTGGCCTGGCTGTGCTACCCAGTGGGGTCTGTGGACGCCCTGCAGCCACTTTGATGTTAAGTGTGTCCCAAGTAGGTACTGCTGGGCATGCATTTGTCACACAGCTAGTGTTGGTGGGCAAAATGAGGACCTGATGGAGAGTGTGCAATTCATTCATGCCAATGCACCAGCTGTTGCAATTCTTGCAAGATAATGGTCTAATTGTACTTGCATCATGAGCTGTATCATGAGCTGCATGCTGATGACTGCAATGTGATGAGATGCATGTAATGAGATCAACACCTTTTGCAGATGACATTCATGAAAACTGTGGTCAGCAGCTATCTCGCTGACAGGCTTGCAACAACACACCTCTCCAGCATGCAGGCTGTGCAGTGCATTTGTGAAACTCACCTGAAGAGCCAGTCTGGGGAAGCTTGGGAGGTCCTCTTCGAGCCGAGGTGGGGCGCTCTGGCCTGTTGGACACTGCAGGGCGCTGCAAGGCCGACGCCTCTTGCTCTGAAGGCCTCTCGTCTGGCAGCTGCTTTGGCAAAGCCTCTGCAGATGCAGGTGCAGGCGCTGGCACTGCACCTGCTGTTGTGCTCACTGCTGGACCTGATGAAGCACAGCTTCATGTAAGAAGTATGACTGCACAACTGCACAATTGTGTGGTGGATGCAGTCTTATGTCTGGTGACAATAAGCCTTGAATACAGATCACCATGTGCCAGGAAACAGTATGTGCAGCATATATGATCTGTGCAGAACAGTTACCTATACCTGGGAGATCAGCAGGTTGCCCAGCACTCCTGGTGGGTCTGAGGTGTACTGTTGCTGCCACACTCTCATTGATCTGGGCAGCATGTGTGGGTAGTTGAGGTGGCAAAGGACGTGCTGCTGAGACAGCAGGGTCCGGCTCTGCCTGCGCACTAGACTGCTGAAGCTTGTTGGAAGCTGATACTGGTTGTTGCTGATTGTAAACCTGCAGGAATTGGCTTGTTCATGCCAAGCAATGGACAAATAGTTGGCTGTACTTGGGTGTCAGATGGCAGGACAGCAGTGTGTATTGTTGGGAATATGGGAATATGGCTTGCCTGCTGATCTAATGAAGGTTGTGTTTGCTGCAGAAGTGGTGAGAGTGGTTGCCTTGGAGGCATGGCAGCCGTTTCTGGCATGCCGGAGCTGCTTGAAGGCTCACTGGTGGCTGGTGGCACTGATGCCTGCAAAGTGGCTGACTGTTGGATGCTTGCTGCGCCCTGCACCTTAAACACTGAACTGTCAGTCCCTGCTTGCAGCACAGTGAGATTGAAAGATTTGTTGCATTAGGCATGATGACTGTGTCACCTGCACTGTCTGAGCTGCTGCTCTTGCCAACATCTGTAAGAAGCTGTTGGTCTGCTCTGGCTCCAGTCCAGCCACAATCTGCAGCATTGCACCTGGTGTCAGCAGCACTTGCAATGCAACAATTAGCAGGGCATCTACAGTTTACTGGTGATGGTCATGCTTGCACTGATGGTGCCATGTTCGCACCTTCGCAGGCTTTGCAAGCACCTGCTCTCCCAAAGTGTCGCTAACGCAATCAATCATCTTCTGCAGATATGCCATCTTGCCATCCTTGTCCTGTTCAAGCCATGATGTTGAGGCTAGTGACTAGTGCAGTAAGATGATTCATGGGCTCAGCCCAACTGTGAATCTACCTGGATCGCTTTTGCATCTAGTTCTGCACCTGTGTACAGACCTGGTGCAAAGCCTGTGTTGCGTTGCACCTGCAACATTGAAAAGGCATCAGCTGCATGCGCTGCTAACATGATAGCAGGTGGTCGAAGAAAGTATCTACCTCACTGATCACATCGTGCAGAAACCGGAATGGGGGCTTTTTCAGCAAAGCTTCCGTCAATTTGGGCTTCTTCACCAGTGGCGCATCTCCTTGCAACGCGACCTGTGTTGGCTCCCAGAAGCTCTCCTCCATTCTGCTGAGGCTGATAGCGCTAAGTCAAGGCAAAGGCTGCCAACGAGTGATCTATTGCTCCGCTCCTGGTTGCAACAGTGGGTACACGAAAGGTCTGTGCTGAAAACTTCGCACTACTTCCTCGCAGATGGCTTGAGAAGTTTCTGCCTTGGCGCAGATCTGCTCACTGGCAGTCGCTCTTGACTTGACTTGGCGCGGAGAGCTCGTGTGTCATGACTCACCAATCAGCCTAATGAAGCTTCCAAGGCTTCCAGGCAAGGCTTCCGTGACAGTTGCGGTAGCCTTCCACTGCATGGGAAGGCATGAGCGTGTTGCCTAGTTTGAAGAGATGGATGCGCCGTGCCAAACAGCTATTGACGCGCTGTCCACTCCTGTCCAACTCTCCTCTCGTCCTGTCAACACTCCGTGTCTTGCTGATCAGCTCACCCCTGATGGCAACTTCCTGGGCAAATGTTTGGCAAAGGCTGCGCATGCATCAATCGTGTCATCAACTTTTGCGCAAGCCCGAAATTATCAGAGCATGCTGCGGCGAACATGCAGCTGCTGCAGGTATACAGCAATCACCCAGGAAACTTGGACACTTGTGCCGTGATCAAAAGTGGTCCAAGGCCTTGAGCAACGGTTTGGGATGCGTAATCGGTGACATCCTGGGCTCGAGTGTCACGGGAGAGAATGTTTCTGCCCTTCACAGCCTGCAGCTTGGCCTTTCCAACAGTTTGTTGGACCTACGCCAGAAGCCCCTGAAGACAGCAGCAGAAAACCCTGCAACTCCTACTAGATCAACCTTGACAGTGGCCTCATCAGCAGCTTTAGATCCATTCTGGATGTCTGCCAGTGCCTGCCTCCTCTTTGCTATTCTGAAGCTTGTTCACGGTCAGCCAGCAATCGTTCTGTCGTCATGCCAGGACAAGCTGCTATCCATGATGGTAGCCAACCATGTCTTGTGGCCCCTCGCCAGATCCATCAATGCCAGCATGGTGCCACAGCAGCATCAGGCAATGACCAACATCCTCATCCACACTGCCTGGAGCGCATGCCTTTCCAGTCTTGGCCATGCACCCAGCCTCATGTCACTGGCCAGCAGCGCACCACAACTGCATCATTTGGACACCTTTGCAGCTCTCAGCAATCTCATGCCGAAGGATGCTTTCACGACAACAGCACAGGCCATGTACACAACCATGGAATGTGCTGTAAGTCCAGTCTTAGATCAGGCAGCCCAAGCACTGGACAGTGCCACAGACATGCTTGACAGCCTACCTAGTGCCTTGCTGCAAGAAGTCCTCAGCAGTACACTGGACCTGACGACGCCTGTCAGGAAGCTGGTCAAGCGCCCCTCACAGCTGCAAAATGCAGGTCTGCCAGGATGTCCGATCTGCTCAACCACTGTAGCTAGATTGCAAGCATGTGCAAAACTGCCTAGATTGCAACCTTGTCCGTGATGAGTATGCCTGACCACCCCAGCAGTGTTACTGCTGTAAATATAACTCTCGCTCTGGTGCAGCAAAGCTGGCCTGCATCTATTCACAAGTTGCCCCTGCAGGTGCTGTACCAGAACATGCGCTGGGAGGAGTTGACATGGATGCTCTGGAGTAAGGCAATATGTCAATGCAATGACAACTCATGAAAAGAACCCATAGATCATGCAAGTGAAGTGATGAGGAGTAAGCAATGCAATGAGTGGACAATACACAGGTATTACACTGTTCTTGTGTTACACTGCTCATAATTTCATGAACACACTTCTGCTTGCAAGCAAAACATGAGAGTTTGGACTAGTCATGCATGATTCTGCAACATCCTGTCAGCTATCAGCCCAGCCATGCACCTGCACCAAACACCTCAGCCTTGCAAAGGGGAAAGATCTTCTTGCTGTCTGCAATGACCAAGCGTTCATGTGTTGCTGCAGGTGTGGATCCTTCTCTTCAAGCATGACTCGGCTGGTGTGCGAATGCAATGACATGAATGTGTTCAAGATGCAAGTCCTGCCACAGTCTTGACCAGGCATACACAAGAAGTTTACGCGAGGCTGCAATGCATTCTATGAATGTGCAAAGACATGGACGGACTGTATTCCAGTCTCACCTGAACTTGAATGTCTTTGAAGGATGTTTGCTGTGGGATAATGTTCAGAATTGATCATCTTCTGACGCAGACTGCACTGCAGGTGGTATATGATTATGCATGCAGTTTGTGGGTTTATATAGGGTTCAAACTCTATAGTTGTATGAGCACCATGAAGTAGTTGGAGCATATGCAGTGCTATTCTTGGGCTGCATCACTGAGCTTGGAATGTTACTTTGACAACGTTTGAAGCAGAACAGGCAGTGCATTGCAGAAATAATCAGTGGTGCTCTGTTACTGTTCAATTTAGCAAGGCAGCTTACTGCACTGACATGGTCCAGTCTTGTCATCATGTAAACAGGCATATTTTGAGTCACAGCTGCAGTGGAATATAGTTGTGGTTGAATGCATCTGCATGAAGTGCTTCCAGTGTGGATCATATGTCATATGCACTTACTGCATCCATTGTATTGGCAGGTCAAACATTGCATTGGCATGTCAAGCATTGTATCGGCAGGTCAAGCATTGTATTGGCAGTTCAAGTGTTTTATTGGCAGGTTAATAAAGGCTTATAAGCCTTGCTGCAGCAAATGCATCACTTGTGGCCATTACAACGTACTCTTTCTGCAATATTATCATGACTTCCTTCAAGGAAACAAGTGGTTACAATGTCTGTTGCAGGAAATTGTACATTTATTTTCCAAAGCTGTCTATGGCTAGACTAAGTGACAAATCCAATTGGCAGGCTGTTTGCTCATGGTTGCTTCAGTAAGCAACGAGGGAACCATATGTACAATTGACCATTCCCTCCAACACTGTCAAAGCATTGCATAGCTACCCAAAACCAATCTCTACTGAAAAGACAACTGGTTTACAAGCTGTAAACAAGTGTTCTAACTCATCAACATCACTTTGGAATGTCAAATAACAAAGTTTGCTGCTTGCCAAGTGCATCAGGCCAAAGTGACTGCTGTGCAGGCATCATAGGACTACAGATCCAAAGTTACAGAACACTGCTTTACTAATGTCTCCTCCACACTGACCGCACAAACACAAGCGGTCTGCATACTGAACTTGAATCATCACCATGGAAACCATCATCATCTGCGTAACATATAGCAAGTAAATGCAGAGCAACCTTGATGCTTGTGTACCTTGTGGCACACCTGGTGTCTGCTCAAGCAAAGCAGTGTATGACATGCCCAAGTTCACACTTGCAAGGGCACCAATTGGTGTCTGCTCAAGCAAAACAATGTATGACATGCTCGAGTCCTGCAGTGACTCGAGCAGAGAGGCTTAGGTTGCCATCACTCACCAGCATGGCTGTAGTTGTGCATGGTCACAGCAATAGCAATGTCAGCAAACCAGTCAAAAGTTGTGCCTTTCAGCCAGGGATCAGATGCAACATGGCTGCATTGTATACCACAAAAGTCTTCAGAGGCACCATTTGAAGGCTATGCATCACAGCAGGCAGGTACTCACCAGAGCCTGAGGCAGCTGCAGCAGCAGCTGCTGATGATGAGTCATCGTCATCACCATGGAAGTGCCCATGGCCATAGTGGTAGTCTTCATCATCTGCAGTCAGTAGCAACAATGTCATTTAATAGTAAATGTTGGCTGAAGTGACATTATCAGGTGATGAATCTCACGGACTACTGCATCATTTCTCACGTCCAATCAAGCAAGACACAACTATTATTGAATGTCATGTTTGGTGACAGACGTGGCTACAGTCAAGCAGGCACAGATGTGAGTACTGACCTGAACTGGATGCAGCAGCTGCAGCGGCTGCACTGTCACCACCTGCAGGTTTGGCATGGTCATTCTTGTAAAGATGAATTAGAACATCTCTGTTGTGTGCGCAGGACCGGTTGCACATGCACTTAGTGTCACATCAGGTCACAGGCGGTCTGTCACATCAAGTCTATAAGTTGTCAGTCATGCACTACGTAGGTGCTTGCCAACACATGCATGGCAAGCTCTCAGGATGCAAGAGTGAAAAGCAGCAAGCCATTGTGCTTGAGTCAACTTGCCTGAAGCAGCAGCAGCAGCAGCAGCAGCAGCAGCAGCAGCAGCTGATCCATAGCAGCCACCTGCAGCAAGTGTCAAACTTTAGAATCTGGTATGAGTTGCTCATTATTGATTAGATTTGGACCTGCATGGTCAACACCTTTGCCATAACTGTGCAAAACTCTAATGGCTAGAGACATACTCAAGGCATCGTAACCAGACTTTGACTCACCATGACAAAGTTAGCAGTCCTGATTAACTTGAGCAGTTCTAATCAACTTTTGCATACTCTACATCTCTTTTCAAAGCAAGGCATATGCATGCAGGAACAAAGCTTAGATCAAGACTGATCAGTCTCATGAAACGTACTTGCAGCTGCAGCAGCAGCAGAAGCGGAGTCGCCGCTGGCGGCAGCTGCAGCAGCAGCTGATGCGTCACAAAGCAGGTGCCTCTTGCCCGCTTCACCTACAGCATCACGATAGTGGTTCAGTCAAAACGGTGTGAGGTGTTGACCAAGAGACGCCCACGGACATCAGACGTACAACAAGCTTGCCATGCTGAAAAAAATGTGCGTATAAAGCTGGCTCAGTGACCGGGAATGACCGGGACCGTCCTGCCGAACATGGTGCAGCAACGGTGGCGGTGTTGGTGATGTTTACAAAGCCTGTCAGCTTGGGTTAGCTTACCTGACTTCAAGTCCCTTGCAGCTTGCGCGCAGAGCAGAGAAGTCAGGACGAGCAAGACGCATGCTGCAGTAGTAGCCTTCATGTCAGAGGGGGCTGGGCTTGGACCTGCATCAGACACGATGGCCGTCAGAGCTCAGCTGCAAGCAAAAGGCGGTCGACCGCGCAGCGATTGAACTGAACGTGAAGCGGCTGCAGTATCGGGCCGCGCAGCATATTCCTTGGCCAAGACGCAACGAGAGATCCGGATCAAAGGTCATGTGGCAGAGCGCGTGACAGCATGTGAAAGCGTGTGCACACAGAGGAATATGCCAATGGGGCTAGAGGATGACAAAGATCTCACCTTGGACTGGGACGGAAGGCTACCGTTGTTCACACCAGGTAGCGATATGAACAAGGAAGCCTTTGTGGCCGAAGTCTTCGATCGCAAGTGTTTGAGCTGAGCTGTGACGGTTCTATTTATGCTTGCAGTTTGTGCCCCAATCAGAGCCTTTGCTTCATCTCAGCCTTGATCGCGTGACAGCTGTGTCTGACAGGCAGGATCATCGCCGACGAGCCGCGACAAAATATCTGCAGCGGCAGCGCCACGTTGAGTCTGCCAAGGTCAAACGTTGACCTACGGAAGCAGCTTGAAGTCATCATGTAAGTAATAATCAACCTGATGGTCAACTGAATAGTCAATAACGCCAGCCCTGCCCGTCATGGCGTCCATTGATTCATCAGTAATCACTGCTGAAGAGCTGATCAGAATGGTGGCGGTGCCTGAGGTGCCCAGCTGTTCAGCTCTTTCCACGATCGACCAGCACAGGTGGACCTCCCTTGTAGCACAGATGCGCGTGATCTGCCGCTGCGGCACCTGCCTGCTCTGACAGAAGCCCCATCTGTGCAAGGTTGTTAAATTGATGGCCAAAGATGACACTTGGCAAGGACCTAATTAATAGAATTCAAAAGGAACTTGTACCTGGTAGATCTGATCTCATTTTACTCAACTGTTGGTGTATCACACGAAAATCCAACCAATTCGCATTGAATTGCTGCGCATATGCATGCATGGATATGTTACCATGACACCATGTGCACATACTTTGACCATGAATTGGTGTACATGCAGGTCCATGGTTGCTTGGAACAAAAGCATGCTCACTACAGCGCTTCTTGACAATGCTTTAAACCAGTGGTTCAAGGTGGAAGTGCGGCAAATGTTTAGAGCTGGTTATGTTGAATCTGCGTGTTCATGTCATATATCCACATGCTCATGGTTCACTCAGTGACTGTGCATCATGCACAGTATGATAACCAGCTGCATGTTGTCGAAATTTGTTTATAGCGTTTCAGTACTTATCACTGAACACACCTCATGCCATTTTTCAGGCCAATTTTTTTGTGATATGGCCCTATTGAACAGGGCCGAAGCTGCAGGTCCAGATGACTAAGGTTGATAGCTTCTGTGGCTGGACCTGGGGCATGACTTCCCCGCCAATACCCAGGGCATTCGGTGTTTGTGAAGGCGCCTTCCAGTAGTGACCCTGGGCACTTGGCAGGCTCCTTTTGAGCAATTGCAATGAGTTTATTTACATTGCCAGCTGTGGCCTTTCCCTAACCCCATTACACTTTGTTTTGAAAGCAACCTTGTACCAACCCCGTCACACAGCGCCATGATCTTGCTTTGGTCCCTTTACACTTTGCCAGTGTAACGGTAGTCAGCTTCATATTCTCGCCTGAGATCAGCTAAGGCTACACGCTGCATCCCACCCCACGCCCCGCTGAGGCTTGCATGAATGTGCTGCACCTGTATTGATTTGCAAACCAAACATGGGGGCCAAGCATTGTAGCAATGAGATCTTACAGGCAAGCCTGAGCGAGCTGACAGGCAGCAACAGTCCAAGCATGATGATGAGATACCCAAGCGATTGCAGACAGCTTGGGTGACCATTGTGACAGCACACACAAGGCATCAAATGCTGATACATGCAAGCTGTATTCCCTCAAGGATGACAGTGGCCATACTCAGTAGCAGTGCTGTGTGTTTACACAATCCTGTACATTCCCAGTGGCTACCATAACTTGCCAATGCCAAGTTGCTTTCTGAGAGTCAGTCAACACCGTCACATGCTCATCATGGGCATCAAGGCCAGAGAAAGTTCACACCTCTGCTGGCGAGCAGGCTCCATACAGCGCACGGGCACCTTGTCTCAGGGCTGTTGCAGCTGGTCCTGTCAGAGCCTGCATAGTATCCCTGGCCTGTTGCATGGCTGCCACAGGTGTTGCTGTTGACTGACTTGGGATTGCATGCAAGGGCGGTGCCGCTGCTGATGTGATGTAATCTGCTAGAAGGTGCACACAGTACTTGCCCAGCCCGGCCTGCATCCAATCAGCCAAACTTCCACTACAGTCAGGTTTATATGGCGCTGTGCAATATACTGTGAATATGTCAATATATGATGAGAAAGTACATGTTGTTTAGCATGCATGGTGATGCTGTGATGGAGGGGTGGAGTTGGCAGGTTAGAAAAGCACTGTAAAATCTCAATTTTAATGCCAACATCTTAATTTTGACACACACATTGCCACAGCCTGATGCAAGCAACAGCTGGAGTCAGAAGACCATTGCACGATCTTGCTGACTCCAAGTTGCTGCTTGCTGACAGACTGCATGGCAGATCCTGCATACCCAGCATGATTCAGATGCTTCCACTTCTCAGGCTGTGGCTGTGTCAGACTAGTTCAATAACAGAGCTGCATTGCACTGACCTTATCTGCAGCTATAGTTGTGTACAGTTGAGCCAGCTCTGAAGCGCACACCACAAGCAAGCCTTCATGTGCCAAACCCCTACACAGCAAAGCTGCTGAAGAATGAAAGGCCCGACGTGTCATACCAACTGACCATACATACAGGGCGGTTGTGATTTTTGGGCTAAATTAATGACTGCATGACATCCATCCGGGCTTGCAAGTGGCAGACAGTACTGCAAGCCATCCACCAAGAGCTATAATTTCAGCAAATTGCCCAAAGTGACATGGAAACAGGCAAACCCATCAGCAGACAAGCCATGATTGAGGGTCCAGGCTTCAGGGTTTCAAGCAAGTCATCAAAGCATGCTCCGACCTCAGTGTCGCCTGAGACCAGTGCATCAGCATCTTAAGCAGGGCTCTGGTGGATGCCCCAACTAGGGCCATACACCGCCGGACTGCCCCAGCATGGTGCCTCAGTCCTGCCATGACTAAGCTGCAGCACCCCACAAACACCCCTGCCCCCTCTGTCAGACCCCACACTGCCCTGCCAGAGACATTAGCAAGGGCAGCAGTGAAGACCACACCTGGGCTGAACAGTGCCTGTGCGACTTGACTAGGTGGCAAAGTGAAGACACTCTCCCTTGCCAACACAGATTCGAGACACCTGTGAGCAGTGGCCACAGCTGCAGCTGAGTAGAGACTGTCCTCTCTTGAGAGCGGCCCCTGCAAGACTCTGCTGCTGTTGCCTTGTGCTGACCAGCTTGTGCTGAGTGGCGGTGAGTTGAGAGTCTCCACAGGTACCGTGGAAGCCTTGTCCTGAACATGTCCACACAGGGACAGTTGTAGAGCATTCATTGCCGAGACATTGCTCTGCAAAGAAGCTGCTGCTGCTGCTGCTGCTGCTGCTGCTGCTGCTGCTGCTGCTGTTGCTTGGTCACCAACCCTTCCTTGATCACCAGAAGAATGTATGACAGGCTGCTGCGGTGTATGGCGGCTTGAGTCTGCGGCAGCCATGGCCAAAGGTGAGGGGATGTCAGCAGCTGAGGTGATGAAGAGCAGTAGAGCTGACACAACATCTTGGCTGTGCCTAGCAAGTAGGTGCAAGCCTCTAGGGCTGCGCGGCGTCTCCAGTGCCACCAGGAGGGCCTGCAGCAACATGCCCTTACACATCTGTCCACATTACGCAAGAAGCGAGTCTTCAACACACAACAGTGTACACCGTACAAAGCATGCCTGCAACTGCAAAACGGGCTTAACACATCTCTGCAGGCATGACAGGAGCCTGTTGTTTAATGACATCCAAAAATTTCTTGGCCTGTGACCTCTGTGCTGTAGAGATGCCTGTCTGGACATTAGTGCAATGACCACAGGCAGCTTTTACCTCTAGATATGGCAAGGCTTGAGTTGAGCTCTGAGCTGCTGCCAGAGCTTGAGTAAGCTCTGGGTACAACTGCTGCTGCTGTTCCCGGTTGCTGTTCTTGAGCAGATCCCTGTGCATCAAGATTGCTTTTGTCACCACCACAGCCATTCATCCATGCTTGTGTGTGACACCAGTTGCAGCAAGCCAGATACCTTTGGTGAGCAACTGGGCGATGGTTTCCTGTTTAAGAAAAAGAGAAGAAAGGTGCACAAGAAACATCAGGGCAGGCTGTATATGCCATTTGAGCCAGACTGCAGGGATGGCATAAGACTTACCGGAGAGCAAGGAGAAGGGTTTTGCGGAGGGCAGTGAAGGGTTTGAGTTTGGGGTCTTCAGGGGCAACTAGGGTGGGTACCCCCATGGGCGCTGACCCTGCATGCCTTAGGGGTAAGGGAGCCTACACCATAAGGTCAATAGTCAGCTGCTGCTGTTGGTATATGCATGGAGCAATGTTTGGTCATGTGCATACCAAGGTGGTGCATGTTAGGCTCAAGTTCATGCATGCATTGTCTTGAGCGTTAGAGCCTCTGTTGGGCAGTCTTGATGAACAGCAAACACATTGAATCCTGATGCATTGTCACGGGACTGACTGCATGTTGCTTGGCATCATATCTGGAGTGTGAACAAACAAGAGGAGAGGGTAAGGAAAGGTAGAAGCTGGAAGTTTGCCTGCAGAATGGGTGACAGGGTAGCTAGGGTGTGAATGTGCAAGGTCAGGAGGGGCAGCCATAGGGTTTGCCCAATTTGCGCATCCAATTTGGGGAGGGTTGCTGCCACTGCTTGCAGGTAGCCAAAGACATGATGCGCGCTGTTGAGTGTCAACTCCAGCCTGCATGTCAGGTCGCACTTTCAAGTTTGCTCAGCTTGAGAGCATGCTCAAGTTTGCTCTTTGACATGCCATCTCAGCAAGACATGAAGTGTATGCTGGATTGCTGGCACAACGTGACGTAGCTTCAACCTAACATCAACCAAGGCTTTGTTCAAGCTGCAGCATGAAACAACCGCTTGCACCGCAGATTTTACGCTGCAAACAAGCAGCTTACATCATAACACATTCCATGGCATGTTGAGCAGAGCTTGTGCATATGATCAGTATCAGTAAGACACCAGACACAACAGCACTTGTTCATCAGCAGTATGGACAGCAAGCAACTCAACTGAAATGAACTGACGCAGTATGTGCAGATGCATTTCATGAAGCACTGTCATGTACACATTAAACACTCTGACAGTTGTATCACCTGCCACTCAGCCCCACACCCTTCCCCAGCATCAGCTGCCAAGGCAGCTGCAGCACATCAGTCAACCACGCAACCTGCTGTGTCAAGCTGGACAGCACCCAAGGCAGGTCTGAGGCCAGCACAGTGTCAGACGCATCATCTACACTGCTGTTGTGCCTTCCACCATCCCCTTCAGCTGATCCTGCCTGGCGAGCTGGCTGCTGTACCTGCTGTGCTGAGCTGGCAAGATTCAAACCTGACTCTGCAAGAGCAGCCTTGGGCAAGGGCTTGCTCTGGAAGCGCAGCAGGTGTCCGGCACAGCCAAAAAGAGCAGCCACAGCTGTGCTGTCCATATCCTGCAGCGTGTGTGCTGCAGCTGCCTGAACTGACTCAGCAGCAGCAGTGCCTGCTGTGACTGGTGTCTGGGAGACACGCACTGGTCTGGGTGACTGAGCCTGACTGATCTGGCAAGTCATGATCCCCCTCAAGGCCGCCTCTAGCGCTGAGGCAATGCTTTGTAACTGCTGAGGTTTGACTTGGTTTTGCAGAGTCATTACAGGACCTACAAACAAAGAGCTGATCAGCGGGAGGGGCGGCAGGATATGGGTAGACTGACAGAGTAGCTCTAGGAGCTGCACATTCCAGGGAACATGTAAACTAATCTGCATGAACATTAGCTTCTTGCAATGCATGCAGTTACCCCAGGCAGACCATCTAGAGCAGATGGACACCACCCATTGAGCCTGTGTGCATGCATAGCATGCTCAGCACTGTCTTTGCACAGTCCTGCGTGACTACGCTGTGATTTGCTCATGTTTGTAGCCCTTTTGAAAGAATGTGTGACAAGTGTACCGTGCCTGTTCATCTGCTCCATGCACACTAGTTGCTTTGTTTTGACATCAGTGCTGTTGAAGGCATACCAGAATCTGGCACACCTGTGATGACTTCAGCTGCAGCCTTCTTGCGCTTTGTTGGTGCATCACCCATTTGTGCCTGAACCACAGCTGCCAAGACAGCCTCTGCTATGACTAACAGCGTGCCACGCTGTGTGACACCAGCGTGTGGTGACAAGTTGATCCTGCTGACGCCAGTCTGCTCTATAAGGCTGCTTTGAGTAGACTCCTGCAGAGGACAGAAGGAAGAGCTGGCGATGCTGCTAGGAATACAATGTGCAGTTTGCATACAAAACAGAATTGTCAAGACATGTCTGCCTGTGATGTCTGTGCTTCACATACACGGCACACATGAGTACAAGCAACTGCAAATGGCAACCGACATGCTGCTGCGTCAAAATAGCATCAACAGGCAGACAGTCAGCATTCACCAGGTTATGTGACTACAATACTAACACTGGTGGCATACCTGCAGCTGTTTTGACAGCCAGTACACAAAGGTCTGGAGCCCCTCAAACTCATCCTCTGCAGCTGCCACAGCTTCATAGCTTGCCGCAGACGCCTGCCTGACACCAAGACAGTGGCCAGCCAGCTTCTGCACACATGACGCAGTCGACACCAGCATGTCTTCACCCACACTATGCCTTGCCCTTAGTGTCTCAACATGGCTTTTCTGCTGTCCTGGGACTGGCAGCATCCCCAGAAGCTGTGGTACACTCAGGCTGTTGCCGCATGGCAACCCACCAACAAGGCAGGTTGTCAGCTGGGATGTCAGTGGCAGCCATTGCCAGAGAGATGGCCCAGCTTGCAGCAGTGAGGCAGCAACTGCATCAGGTGCTGCCTGCAGACACTTCACCACAACCTGCTGTGAAGACAACAAGGCTTCTGATAGACTAGCTACAGCCTGAGATGGGGTCTGTGCCTGTGCATTTGCTGCTGCTGATACAGCTGCTGCTGCTGCTGCTGCTGCTGCCGTTGGTGCTGCTGCTGCTTTGGCTGGTGATTTTGGCATTGATAGTGGTGATGAAGGTGTGGGCGAGGTCGTGCTTATACAGTGCTGTGCAAGCCAGAGCTGGGCTTGAAGCATGAGGTGTGCCAAGGCACAGGCATTCTCCGGCGCCAGCAGGCTCAGATTTGCATAGGCAGTGTGCTTGAGGAGGGCTGTGACAGTGCCTAGGTGTGTACTAGTCAAGCCTGCATCTGGACGGGCAGTTTGGCTGGCCTTGCGCTTGCGACTGGCTGTCTGAGATGAGCTCTTGCTGTGCTTGCTGCCTGGACGGACATGACCACTGTCGCTTGCAGTGGCACCTTCTTGAGACTGGCTGACTTCACCAGGACTGCTGAGGAACTTTTGAAGTGGCTTCACAGCCCGTGACATTGTCTCAGCAAGCTGTTTGTGAGCAGTGGGGTGCACTTCTGGCTGAGGTGGGTGTATGGCACCGATTGTGGTGGGCTTTCTGTGCTTGCTGTGTGAGTTCGCCTGCTGGCTAAGGAGGGAACCTGCCCCAGTGCCTACTAAGCAGGCAGGAGATTCCTGAAAGCATCTGGCAAATTGTGCTTGCACAGCATGCAGCCAGGCTTGCTGCACACAAGGCTGCTCCAGAAAGGGGTGGTGGGTGAAGAGCGCAGCAGTGACAACAACTGTGTCAGCAGCAGCTGCAGCTGCAGCTGATGAGTCAGCGCCTATGTGGTGTGAGCTTGAAGCTTGGGACTGATATGGGGGAAGGCAGATGGAGCTGTGTAGCAGCTGTGCCACAAATCTTTGCAGAGAAGGCTCAGAGGCATGCTGTGCCAACAGCTCTAGCCTGTCTAGAGGCTGACGCCAACAGGCAGTCTGTATATCATGCATGCTGTGACTTGCGCTGCCCAATCTGTGCTGCTGACCTCCATCATTGTCAGTTTTAGTGTCAACTGCCAGAGACACGGTGGCAGAACGCAGCACCAGATCTGAAAGCTGTTGAAGCTCAAGTTGGATTTGCTCAGGACTGTCCAGATCATTTTTTAGAACCTTGCCAAGCCTGGCTGGCAGCTGTAACTCATCCTCGCTGACTAGACCTTGCTGTGGACTGGTCTGGCCGTCTGTCTGAACACTGTCTGAGGCTGGAGCTGGTCCTTGATCTGGATGATCTGATGCCCGGGTCTGTATGAGGGGACAGGTGTACTGCTGATGCAGCAGCTGCTCATGAAGGGTGAGGATGCGCTGCAAGGCGCAGCTTGTCAGCTGAGCAATCACTGTACCAGTGCTGTCAGGAAAGGCTGTGCTTGCTTGCTCCCAGAACACAGGCAGGGAAGGCAGACTGGCATCAGGTTGGCTGGCTGGTAACAAGGCGCTGAAGTAAGCATTATTGGTGCCTGCACAGCAGCAAAGGTAAGAGTATGGCCTTGCACTGACATTGCGACAGCCGCCAGCACAGCATATACATGGTAGCTACCAGAGGGGTTTCACTAGTGCTTTCGCTGTACAACATGGTGCACATGCTCAGTCACTGGTGCAAGCCCTGCACTCTGAAAATGTGCATCCTGTGCTGGATTTTTGGTGCCATAGCAAATGAGACAGGCGTTCATATCTGTTGCTGTATCGAGCTCACTTGTTTGCTCAGCTGCTGGAGTTTGTTGAGTGGACAATCCTGTACCCTGCCCCGGTAAGGGCGTAATCTGCATTTGTGTTGCAGCACACTGGCTGTACAGGTCGACAGCATTGCTGTACAGCCTCAGCAGACACCCAAGCAGCTGCTCCGACACACGCTGGTGACTGCCATGCTGATTGTCCACAGCTTCTGTGTCATGCTGTGCAAGCTGAGGCCCCAAATTCAAATTTTCTGGGGACCCCGCATGCTGAGGCACCACGCCCAAATTTTCTGGAGACTCCTGCTGTGCATGCTGGGGGCCTGAGTCAGGCTTTGCTGGGCCTCTTGTCAGTACAGGCTGGTCTGGCTGCTGCATGCTGACACGAGTCCCTGATGCATTAGGGCTCAGGCCTTTCAGTGCTGGTAGCAGAGCAGGAGCCAAGCTGTTCTGCAGCAGCTCAGCAACGGCATCTGCAAGGGTAGGAGCTGACACGACTTCAACTCTGATGTTGGCAAGGCATGTTGTCAGAACTTCTGCGAAGGCGGCCTGGGTAGGAGAGCTAACACGCAGGGTAACTAGGGATGGAAGGTGCTCTGCCGCGAAGGTGATCATTGGAGCTGCTTGTCCAGAAGGCATCTCTTGTACTGCCTGCAGTATCTAAGAGGGATGACGTCGACTTTACAAACCTGTCTCAAAGGCTTGTCTGTTGTTGGGCTTTTGGCCCTTGTCAAGCAAGTGGGAACATATTGTATGTATAGACAACACTTCAGACTGCTGCACCTCACCATCACCCCAACAAGCGCAACTCCATCATGAAAGACGACAGTGCATGGTGCGTCTCTTGGGTTGGCATGCACGTTGTTGTTGACAGCCTGACAAGCATCTGCCACAACAGTGACAGCCAAAGCTGTGTGCGCACCCTTGCAAGAGCAGAAACAAAAGAAGAGGTGCAAATGACTGCAGCAGCAGTGGCTGGATGCTGTGACAGCAGAGCTTCCAGCACTGATTGCAGCAGGAACTGCAGCTGCCTCAGCTCTGCGTATGCGCCTACCAAGCCTGCTGCCACAGCTGTGGCCACCACCAGACCATCCCTTTCTGCAACAGGGAATCACTGCCACTTTGAGCTGTCCATACAGTTGCCTCTGTAATCTGCTCAGTGACTCATGCGTTGAAAGCTTGAGTGTGCTTGGCGGTTGCTGTCAGGCAGACATGATGGTTGTGCTATACTGTTGAACTGAGGATTGCCTGGCAACATGAGAACACGTGAAGGTATGCTGATTCTTGTAAGCTACAACAACAAAGTGATGTACATACAGACAGGTGCTTGATTGTTGAGGATACCAGAAGATGATAGCAGTTTGCATACAGCTGCACCTCAGAAGCCACAAAAACAAGCTGTCTGCAAAGACAAGTGCTGGCAATACAAGGCAATTCATGGTATGAGCACTGTGCAGACACCTTTGCATTGCACACAACACCACCCTTGTGGCAACCTTGCACATACACAACAGGCCTGACATCAAAACAGCAGCAGCAGCAGCATCATGATCCTGGCCAGTATTGCAGCTGTTTGCAGGGGTGGGTGTTTACCTTGTGCTGCAAGCCATAGCAGCTGCCAGATGTGAGCCAAGTGGGGCTGCACTGCGCGGTGCTCCACAGCCAGGATGGCTGACAGTACACCACACACGGCCACCAACTCACGCTGCCTCTGCTCACTGGACCCTGCAAGACAATTCTGCTTCGCTCTCATTTCGGCTTTATGCTTGTTGCCTGCTGCGTTGCCCAATTTGGAGGGGGAGGGGGGGGATGTCTGTTTTTCTCTGAAAAGGGGAATGTGTGTGAGAAGCACATGTGTGACCATGCCATAATGGCTTATTGTGCGTTTCGGACTGTCACAGTTGCTGCTGCCATCCCTCTGATTACTCTACATCATCAGACAATGCATTGACTCGAAGCTAGATTACGCTCTTAGCTAAGGTTGTGCAACACCAAACAGGGTAGCAACTAATGCCGCAGAACGGCACGGCACGGCACAGCACAGCACAGCACAGCACAGCACAGCACAGCACAGCACAGCACAGCACAGCACGGCCTTGATGCCGCAGAAGGCAACCTGATGGGGATCCCTGCATGATGACCGTGGCATGCTGCAACACTGTGTCCGCCAGGTCAGCCAGCAGCTTCCTGTGGCGCCCATGTGTATCCTCTGTTGGTCTGTACACATTTCCAGCTTGCATGGCTCTCACCTGCCGCAACATATTACCGTGCAAATCATTTCCAGAAGCAGAAAAAGATAAACTGAAATGAGCACAACAGGACAAGGAACAAGCAAAAAGGGCACAATACTTCAGGCTTTGGCTGTTTTGTCCAATGACTCCTCAGCTGTCTCTGCCTGTTTTTGAGATGATGCGTGCAGTGAGCTTTGGCACCAAGCTTGCATTTTATGACAACTCAGGCTGTGAACAGTCAGATTGTTGAAAGTCTGGTGAAGCTGTCAACTCTCCAGTGCAACTTGCAAAGGGCATCAAAAGACACTGGGGAGACATGAGAGAAGGGCAAACACCTTCTGCAGTTGTCACAGACAGATGCACATTGATGCAGGGGCATGGCAAGCTGCCAGCAACGTATCTTGTGGGGGTCCTGGGTGGCTTGATAAAGCCCAAACTAAACATAATGTGAACAGAAGATGAGAGTTTGTCCCATACCAGCAATGCGGCACCTTCAGCTGCAATGTGCCAAGCTACTGGCACCCCATTTGTCTTCTTTACCTCCTTCTTATTGCCTTGGACCTGCTTTCTACTTTTTGACGCTGCAGTGTGAGAGCCACCTGTTTCCGCATGCGCACTTGTCTCTTCCATTTGAAGATCAACTAGAGCACCAGTGCTGTTTGAGTGTGCATCAAGATGTTGCAGATGTGACAGCAGAGGCTGAAGCAGGGTGGCAAAGAAGTAGAAGTCTGCTGACAGAGGCACTGCTGCAATTGCTGACAAGGAGGACTGCTGCTGTTGCTGATGGATCTGACTCTGCTCTCCAACAGATGCTTGGCGGGTTGGCTTTACCAGGTGTGCAAATTGGGATGCAAGCCAGGACATGAAATGCATGAAGGCTGCTGGTGGTGCTGCATCTGAAGCATCTGTCAGCACTTCATTCACAACCTGCATTGTTCAACATTGTTATTGATGGGCTCTGTTGCTTGACTATTTACAGCTTGAATGTATTTGTGACCAAGTCATGCACAGCAACTGGCAAACAGTCAGCCTCAGGCAACCAGACTGGCAGTTGTGTAAACATGAAGCAGTTTTACCTGTAGCAGCTGTGAGTGGTAGCTACGAGGTGTTGAGCCCCTTTCAGATGTCAGGACAGCTTGAGCTCCATGCCCACCACTACTGAAGCTGTTGCCAAGCTCAACGAGGCCCTCTATGCTGCTGTTGTGAAACACGACTGATAGTAAAAGCTGCTTGGTCACAGCAGCCAACTGATCAGTACTCTGCCTGCCAGTTGTAGCTGTTGGTAATGCTGTGGATCCCAGCTGAGCTGTGTCTTTTTGCCTTGATGGCATGGAGACTGACTTTGTCTGCCAGACTACTTGTGACAACAGCAGAAGAAGATGCTTGGTGACTACAGCAGAGAAGACCTTCTTCTGGTTAGGATGTGAGGTGCACACTTCCAGCAGCTGGATGCAAGCTTGAGTTGCTAGGCCCTCCCATGCTGGTAGGCTTGCTGGTGGCGGGGCCATGTGGCGGCAGCTGATCACATTCGCTAGGCTGCTTCCCAGTAACACAATGCTGTAGCAGGACAACAGATACATCAGTGGGACAGGGTGGTAGTGCAGCGTTGTTGTTGCAGTAGCAGACTACAGAGGCTAGACAGCCCAAGCTTGTCATGGGCGCACTGGCTTTATATTTGCAGTCAATTGCCTTTTACCTGTGCTCAAGACTTGGCCTGAAACTGTGCTTGAACTTGGTGTTGAGGGCCAGCACATTCTGCTGCAGTGCTAACGCAAGCTTGGCACCTTCTTGTGATGATGCCTGCTGCCAGCTGAAGCCCTTGCATGCAGCAGCTGCAGCTGCCGCTAATGTCACATTTGGTGCTGCCTGAGCAGGACTGTCAACTGAGGTCAGCAGCAAAAATAGCAGCTCCCACTTGCTGCTTAGAATCTTTTGTAGTCCTTGCCTGTCGGCATCAAGCGAGGCCCTAGGACTTGATTTTGTCAGGGCTGACATGGTCCAGTCCAGCAGCAGCTTGACATAGTGTGCTCTGACCCGTGACGGCATGCTGTGAAGGTCTGCTATCACGAGCGGAGTTTTTCGGCCTGCTTGAATACAATTCGCATGTAGAAAAGGTTCTGAACCTAGCTGGTGCTGCTTTGAAACGCTGATAAAGCAGCTTGTCAAGGTTCGTGCCAACTCGAGACGCCTGTGCAGGGGAGATATCAGCTTGTCACGGTGCGAGCAGAAGGTTGATCGACCAACTTCTGGCCGATGGAAACCGCATGTACAACAAGGACTCACTCGTGTTCGGACACACCGCCAGAGTGGAGCTGCTTGAACAGGGCCGCGAGCTCTGCCATTTCCGCTTGTACTGATCAGCAGCCGCGCTTGCACGGCTGGTGTCACAAAAGCATCGGCTAGCGCTCGCTGCAACCAGAGGACCGTGGCGCCACCAATACCAATGCTCACTCGCTGTTGCGCTCCGTCTATCGCATTGCATTTGTCTGCTCTGTGTCTGCAGGGCGGCGTCAAGCGCCCTTGAAGCTTTGTTAGTCAACCCACATGCATTCATATAATATCTGACTCATCAGAGAACTTGGTGCAGGTAAGCCTTCTTGAAAGCTTACAAAGCGTGGCGCAAAAGCAAGGCTGTCCAGGTGCCATCAGTTCAGACCATACCTGCTGTGCCGGAAAGTCACAAACAAGTGTTGCTGCAGAAGCGTCTGCAGACATCGGCCCCGACAGCGTTGATCATTGGGTTAGTGTTCCTGACAGCCTGTCCTGCAAATAGGGCCCCAACTGGCACCTTGGCTTGGTGGTGATGTTCACAGATAACGCGTCCGCCATCGCATGTTTGATCGCTGTTTTGACTACCACGGTAAGCCAGCCTTTCCTGTGCTGAAATTGGAGGACACGCACCTTAGCTTGCAGTCCTCTGTGCACTCAGCGGACATTTGGCTGATCTGTTGCACTGTACGAAATATTGCACCTTGATGGCTTCCGTGTCAGTACAGCGGCATGCGCGAGCAGCAAGGTGACTGCGTTCACTCTTGCTTGTGCATGTAGGTCGTCAGCTACTGCACCAACTGGCAGGCCAGGTTGAAATTCAAACACATACCGGGTCCCGTGCCGAGCTTTCCGTTAGGAAACCTCAAGGTGATTCGCAAAAAACAGATTTACAAGGCGTACACTGACTGGCAGGCCAAGTATGGCGACACCTTCAAGGTCTTCTTTGTACGCCAGCCAATTATCGTCACTACAGGTCAGCCAGCTTCTGCACACAGGCACATGCAGCACTCTCATGGTGTGACCTGCCCAGCATGCAACTGCAGTCAGCTGACAATGCATGCATGCAGATCCCAATCTGGTCAGGCAGATCACTGTGAAGGACTTCAACAAGTTCCATGACAGAGTGGCACCGACCCTCAATAGATCCCTTTTCACAGGCGCCCGGATGGAGGCTGCGCAATCTGGCATGGTGATAGCCAGGTGATTGCAACCCAATCATGCTTTCTCAGAGCTGCTCATTGCCACAAAAGACCAATGAGCTTTGGAATGAAGCTGGCCTGTGCAAACTTCGAATAATTTCAACTGCAGTAAAACAACTTCATGATAACTCTGGTCAAAGCACAGCTTTTACCTGCATGCTGGGATATGCTTTGGTGCACCATCAATACCTTTCAGCATACAGAAAGTCTGGGCTGCGGGACTGCCTATAATACTCTACTGAATGGCATGTCTGACTGTGCAGAGGTGCTTTCTGGGGTAGCTTGCGTGCCGGCGTCCAGCCCATGTTTCACAGTCATCACCTGGCCACATATGCTGAGACAATCAACCAAGCTGTGGATGACGTCATCGTGAATCTGGACCAGCTTGCTGAGTCAGGGGAACAGGTTGACATGTTTCGCCAGTTGGGGCGCATGACCATGCAGGTCATTGGTGCTGCAGCCTTTGGGTAAGCACTGCACTTATTGTCAGCGTTTACCTTATTCTGCGTAACAGCAGACATCCAGCTCATTCCCTTCATTGCTGGGTATAGCATTTTGCCACCATATGTAATGCCAATAGGTGGTTTAATGGTATTGGAGTCAGCAGTGCATGTGGACAGTTATAGCAGGCATGCGCATTTGTCACAACTTGCTCACCAAGCACTACCAGCCCAACTTGTCTGCACAGGAATGCTTGAGGCACGGCAGCAATCTCCCAAGCTTCCTGTTGTGTCCACTGTTTGTAAACCACTCTGTCATTAGAGGGTTGCACACTGCTCTGTCATCTCAAAACTGCACACTGCCCCATCGTCACAGGACTGCACCAGCAACGAATTGAGCGCTATGTGGCAACGCGCAGCGTCCATTTTGACACTCAGAGTGCTGGGAAGGGCGAAGAGATTCCACTGGTCAAAGCAGCTAAGACAGTGTTTGACAACTCCACTCCTGCCTTCTGGAGCCTGGCTGCAATGATTGCCCCAGAGTTCCTGCTGCCCCCCATCAGGCTGCTGGCCCGCACCTTTCCCGGCCAGAACATGACTGAGTCTCGCGAGGCCTTTGAGACCTTGTATGATGCTTCAGATGCCTTGATCGAGGTGTTGTTGCAACTTGCACTCTGTGCATGTGCTGTGTGCAGACCACACTCAAGCTAAGCTCACCTGTGAATGCAATCTGGTCAGCAATGTTGACAGCATACTCACACATACCAACCCTGTTGTGCATCACTACACCTGGCCCATGTGTGTTTCAAGGCCTTCCTGCCCCATGTTGTTTATGTTGGGAGCAATGTCAGGCAGATCAACTTTGGATTCAGAGTATGGTGACAGGGCAAATTTTGGGATGTCTTGCAGAGACATGTACGGTTGTGTGTCATGAAGCTGGTCAGAGATGTCATCTGGCCAGCACAGAACGCCTACATCAAGACAGTCCTAACATGAACTGAAAACTGCCACGGCAGTTGCAGCATGCATTTGGTGTTTCCCTACACTGCAAGCATGCCACTCAGCATTGGTGTTCGCGTTTGCCTGAAGCAAATGCTGTGTGCAACCCTGCAGAACAGTCGCAAGAAGTACAACAGTGACAGCGAGAAGCCGGCGCCCTGGACCTGGTTCAAGAGCAACCCCAACAACCCATACAAGGTACAGCGTCTTTTTGGAGTTGCAGTGTTGCTCACCAAACTAGTTAGACACCCATGGCTGACACTCTCTGCAGCAGACATCTCAATCACAGCAGTTTGTTGTCTGCAATCACTGTATTGTGTTTACTGGCAGTTGCTGGTGTATAATCAAAGAGAAAGGCCAAAATGCTGCTGCCAACATCTGGTGCTTGCATGAGCAGCAGCAAGATGTTCAGTAGCAACAGCGTGCTGACATGACTGATAGCGGTTCAGCATGACTGCCGCAATTACTGATGCCTGCAATTTATACAAAATAGCCACACCGTTGCTTTGTTTACAACCAGGTGTGCATGTGTCACAGGATACAGTGCCAGCAGAGAACAGCGTGATCTCTATGCTGATGAAGGCCAACAACAAGGCCACTGGCACACCTTTCAACCACATGTAAGCCTTGTCACTGACATGCACACTTTTCTGGTGTGCCACCGTCACAGCATGTTTGAAATGTGACATTGTCAAATGTCATATGTCAAACATCTGCAACTTCTTTTGATTTGTCTTTGTTAATGGTGTACATCACACACCTGACTGCACACAATGCAGCATGAACAAAAGGAATTGTGTTCGTAACATGATGCATGTAACCTCTGAGTACTTTGTTAATGAGATTACAAGTCATTATTCACATGGACATCAAGCTACTGATGTTGTGTCGCAGTTGATGCACATCCTTGTCAGCAAAATTGACGTGTTGCGCTGTTGCTGTCAACCAGCATATCAAGTGAGCATTCCGGCGTTTTTGAGCTAAGCTGCATACCAGATGCCCTGCTTTGCTTGTGTCTCCCACTTGCCTTCAGTGCACCAGGCCACTCATCATAACCGTTTGCTCTTGCAGGCAGATTGCGGCCCAAACCAACACCATGATTTTGGCAGGCTACGAAACAACAGCCAACACTCTGGCCTATAGCATCTATCTGCTCGGCAAGAACCCAAAGGCTCAGCAGCAGCTGTTACAGGAGATTGACCAGTCTCAAGGGCGGCCAGGCTATGACAGCTTGCATCAGTTCCCATATGCTGCAGCGGTCATCAATGAGGCCCTGAGGCTGTACCCTCCAGCTACCATGCTGTCACGTGTGGCAACAGAAGATGTGCAGGCAAGCAAACCTGCACCATCTTCTGGGTTCCTGGCTGCTGTATTAGGCTGCTGGACAACTTGCAAATCAGTTCTGCCTGACAGCGCACTTTGTTGCCATTTGAGACCGGTATGTCATGGACTTACTGCAGGAGTCACTGTAAGCTCAAGCTGCAACTGTTTCTTGTGACTCCTCATCTGATCATAGCGAGCCAGCTTTAAGAGTGAGTGTGTCTGTCGCGATATATGTTGATCGACATCCACTGCGTCAAGCGCTCATCAAGCTGATCTGAGTGCCACACAAGCTGTTGCAAGTCTTGTCTGGGGTAAACCCCGAACACAGGCCGCCACTTGTCCATAAATTGCATGTCCAGTGGGGCAATAACCCAAATGTCTTCTGCAATGCAGCTGGGGCCATACTTCATACCCAAGGGTACGGGTGTGCACATCAACCTGTGGGCAATGCAGCATGATGAGAGGTACTGGCAAAATCCGGATGCCTTTAAGCCTGAGAGGTGGATTGGGAATGCCAAAGGGGGCGACATGAGTGATGGGATGGCCTATATGCCCTTTGGCTTGGGACCAAGGATGTGCATTGGCATCAAGCTAGCACGTAAGCCTTCTGCTTTCATGTCCTGCTTGCCCATGTTGTGAATCTCCCGCAGCTTTGCATGAATGTGTATTGTTTCCTACATGTTGTCACTGCAAATGTGATTGTTCATGCTACAAAGATGGTCAGAGACACATTGTAAGAATTGGTATGACGCTGCCCCGCATGCTGTATTCTGCAAGATGCATGCATCTTTGTGATTGTTCATGTTGGCTGCCCAACTTTGTAAAGTTCTGTACATACTTGACTGGTGCAAATCTCCACCTGGCACTCATTTGCTTATTCTGGTGTTTCACACTGCAGTGGAAGAAGCAATCATTGCTCTGGTGCGACTGCATCAGAAGTATACCTTCACGCTTTCCGACAAGCTGATGACTCAGCCTTTGGAGCTCAAGCAAGGCATCACCATATCACCAAAGGGTGGTTTGCCTGTCACCGTACTTCCCCGAGCCAGCAAGCAGTCTGGTGTTGTTGCAGCTGGTGCCTAGAGTGCTGCAGCATGTCTGTCTTTTCAGTGTGCTTGGAGGAGCAGCAGCAGTTGTTGCTGCTGTGTTAATCAACCAGCTCTGCTTTGCTGAGCAATGTGGGTCGATTGTCACAGCACCATTGTGTCTGTTCCTGATTTCAGTGTTTCCTCAGTGTGCTGTTGATCCTTGCAGCAGTTGATGCAAGCTTGTACAATTCTGCTATGTAGATATTGGTCAAATGTGTACCGTGGTACCAAGTCATGATCTGCTGCTGCAGCAGCATCAGCATCAGAATTGTAGCCTACTATTACCAACGGTTATCAACAAGATAGGATGCTGTTTGGCTGGCTGTGTGATTGTTTTTGCTTTTATGCCAGAGGATGTCAATGATCTACCCTCAGGGTTACGCGGATGAGGCTCGTGGGACTTGTTTTACTGTGGATTGATTTTGTAACATACAGACATTGAACCTCATCGGTTCCCTAATGCGAACAGTTGAACTTCAACTTTCTCACGGTGAGCACCAAGTTGATGCACTAATGTAGTTGATGCCAATACAGAACAGCACAGCTGCATTTCAGGGGAATGGCTGTGTAACGCCAAGCTGGTGTGTAACGCCTGAGAAGTGCGCTGAACAGCCCCTTCTCATCTGAAATGCTGCGTCTCTGGGACTTTTCTTGATACGCTCCTCCTCGTGACGGTGCAGACAAACTTCGTATGAGAAAGGATCCCACAAACGGGGCAGCTTGTGCCCTTCTGAGACGATCAGTGAAGACGCGGCTTCTCGAAGAGCGTCCGCGACTTCTTTGCGGTCCTTGCATGCTTCCATTGCCTTGCGGGCTTCAGGCACGCGTTCAGCGTTGACCTCACCCCTTGTGGGGACTTCACTGAAAAACAACAGAAGCCTGTGCTGCTCGACCAGGCAAGCGAGTCTTACGGTGTTCTTGCCATCGAGATCACCAACGCTGACCTGTGACGTTGCGCTTCGTAGCCTTTCTGTCAGCAGCAGCAAAAGCTGCATAATACAGCATCGGTTGTCTCTGCTTGAGAATATTTGGACATGAGTGACAAGTCTGCACAGGTACAAACAGGCTGAATGTAATGCTGTCACGCAGCGCAGACCTGTTTGAGACCTCACCATACAACCATGCTGCAGAAATGCCTCTTCTTCTTCAGGTTCATGACGGCATCTTTCTCATCTGCGGCCATGCTGTCTTGAAGTTTAGGATGGGGACGTCATCTAAGTCAATTTTGGCAAGAGCAAGAGATGAATGGGGGCCAGGAGTGATCACAGACGAAGAGGGGTATGCGGTCACAGAAGAATCTCCTGTCTTAGTGGCAGACCAGTATGACTACCAGATTCCTTCAGCAAGTAAGACTGCAGTCCCAAAGTGAAGGCTTGTTGCCAATTGGCCTGATGCATGGCATGTAATTGGCTGTGCCGTGGCTGTGCCTGATGCATGCAAAAGATGGCAATTGCTGTCATTTAAGGCTCAAATTGTGTATTATGCTTGCACTCTGCCAGATGATGTACCTTATGGTGCAGCGCCAGCAGCTGCTGTGCTCTGCTGCCCATAAAGTCAGTTAGGTCACAGCTTGAAATGGAGCAAGCCCTTTTTGTCCTTCCCTGTCACATGTTGTATGATAAAATTATATGATATATACTGCAATGCAGGTAGCTTCTGTACACTCTTGTTTGTGCTCTTCCTGTAGCTCATTTACATGCAAGTCAAGCATCATTCTGACAGCTTGTTTTCTCTGCATGTATTGTTAAAACAAGCATCCTCCTAAAACATCCTTTTTCAGTTGCAGTTTTACTTGGCTGATGGGATGTAGCAACTGTTTGCTGATGATCTGGTGGTGAGCCAGATTGATTGTGCATCTGATGCTGATGCCATAAATGCATTGTCACCTCGTGGATGAGCACATCATTCTTGGAACATGTCAGGCTCTTTTCAAGCATGTTTGACAGCTACACCAGGCTACATGTTCTGATGCGCAGGGTCTGTAAAAGCAGTGGAGAGCATCGCAAGCGATAGGCAGGTTGCCCAGCAGCTGCTGATGATTCCGCTACAACAGGAGCCTGCAAACGCCATAGCCTTTGGGCAGTTCTTGTACAAAGCTCAATTTCAGCTGCCTGTATCAGCGCAACCTTTCCAGATTGTTAAGGCTCTTGATCCTGATTTGGCAGACACCTTATATCTGTGCGGAGACTGTCGCATAAGAGCGGCAGTGAGTAGCGCTTTGCAGTTGTCTGACAGCATGCTTGGTAAGTTCTGTTGGGTTGAATCTTGACAACTGGTCAAAGGGTTGTCACTGGTGATACGTTAGTTGCAGTGTTCATGTGTCAATGCAAGGAGCCATGCTCTAGTTTCAGATTGCATGCACAGCAGAAAGCATTGATGTGACTGTGAGTTGCATTGTCCACATGCAAAGTGTTGCGTTGGGATTTCTGGTTACAGGCATAGGTAGATACGCAGAGCATAACACAACTCGTTGGGTCATGACCTGCCTCAAAATCCTGGAAGAAGTGGACGCTGCCAACCCTAATGGGATTGCTCTGTCGTTGCGGTGGAACTCATTAGAAGTGGTTGAGTCGTACACTGTGTCAAAGGTACAGCGCTGTCTTTCATCAACAGCCTGGTGCAAGATGTCTCCCACATTCAGATGTGGCACACAGCTGGGAGGGTGCAATGAGTGACGTTTTGTTGCCTGTCTCTTGCTTCAGTTGCAGCCACGACATCTCTTGACACACCCCTGCTGTCTTTGCTTGCTTGCTGTCAAGCTGCTGCTGCCCTCATCCACTGACACACTTGACCCATATTATGACAGCATAGTGCATAGCCTCAACAAGCTATGTTGTATCTGACCTGACACGTAGTGTTTGTGCACCCTACCTCATGGCAGGCATCCCAAGCTCCTCCACAGCAACCTCTTTTACACTGGATGCACTTCTTGACAGCTGTGACAAAGTCAGCAAGGCCTTTGTTGTGTTTGTCACAGCTGTCAATTACTGCTTCCAGTGTGCAAGAGGTCTGAGTTGTGTGCAATGCAATGAAGCTCGGCCTGTCTGTATTGTCATTTGCTTTTGTCTTTGCCTAGTAGAGTGCGTCTGGCCAAGGAGCAGCTTGCGTGGACACAGTAGCAAATGCCTCCCATCTCGCTCTCTTTTTGGGCGAGGATGATGTGCTCACAGATCAATCTCTTGAGCAATCCTGGAAACATCTGGAGACCAAGTTGGCATCAGGATATCCTGCTCTGTTCTATGGACGGATTCCATATCTGCCAGTTTATGCAGCTGCTGGTGCGCACATCCAATTTGGCTGTTTGATGCCACATGGCCAGGTACCAGTCTTGTTGCACCGCAGGCCTTGCACTCTGTTCGCAGTGTTGTATTATTGACTGCAATGTTGTTTGCATTGACTGCAATGAAATCTGTGGCAATCTGTGGAGACTGTTCTGTCACTTTTCTTCCATTCATCTTGTTCAGCTGGCAGCCTTTTAACTTGCCTGTCAACCCACTCAATTTATTGTGAGTTTACAACATTACCTGCGTGCCAAACTACTTGTCTGTCATAGGCTTGGCAGGCGCTGTCAAATTACACCTGCATGCGTGATTGAGTAGATTAAGGGCCGTCTGCAACTCAGCCACATATCTGGCCCACTTTACAACTATTGCCTACTGTTGCCACTGGCTTGTATTGCAGGTGGAGCGTGTGGGCCGTATCTTGGATGTCGCCAGGCTGTCTGATCGCATCTGGCTGTGCCAAGCGTTGGTGAACATAGTGAAATACTTGACTTTGGCTGTGACACGTGCGCCTGAGCTGACTCAGCGTGTGAAATTCTACCAACCAATGGAACGGTCCCATGCCACAAGAATTACACTGAATGGCAACGCAGCAGTTAAGGAGATCAGCAATTCTGACGCATTCTATGCTCAGTTTGGAAACAGCTTTGAGGCCATCAAGGTGAAATGTCAACAGTTGACATTGTGGGCTAACAATTGGCTGCTTATGCTTAAAACAAAACCGAAGATAATGCATAGTTGCTGTCAGCGATGTTCTGCTGTTGCTACATTCCCACTGCATGGACCCCGCACACAATGAGATGAACTTGAGCTGATTGTCCGGCAGTCAGGTAGCACTCAAGTCTTGCAACAGTGACAAAGCTTGATGCATGAGCATGCTTTGATGTGTTGTGCAGGCTGCTCATCTTCACGCCCAATCTTGTGACGCTCTGGTACATCACAGCTCTGTAGAGGAATTTGTTGTAAGAAAGCCTGGTCTTGATCAGGAGTCAACAAAGCTCAGGGTGAGGCCAACATGTTGTATGCAATGGATGCATCAGGCACTTTCTCTCTACCATGATTACATACTTTGATACCAAGTTGAGAGGATTGTTAGGCCTTATGGTGATGCGTGAGACAGACTGCTCTGGAGAGACAAGACTTGTTCTGCACATACCTAGCTCATCATGAGCTGGAGAGCGAAGTTACTACTATTTATTATTATTATAATTATTATTATTATCACAATTGTTATTGTCATTATCGTTGTCGTTGTCGTTGTCGTTGTCGTTGTCGTTGTCATTGTCATTGTTATTGTTATCATCAATATTGTTAATTTGAGAGTCTTTTCAGGTGAGGATGACCAGGCTTGGGTACCCACGAACATCAGGGTCCATAAGATCAGAGCAAGAAATGAGGATGGCCGTGAAGGCATGCTTGACAGCTTGTGCTCACTTGCATGCTGCCAAGCCCCTGCCTATATGCCACTGCGATGTACGGCTGGCAAATGTGCTTTGGGATCCCCAACCCTTTCTGGCAGACCGTGAGCTGGCACATTTTTCTCCTTGGCAGGTAATCATCCAAGCTTATGAGTCTGCCAATTCAAGCCTGTTGAATGCACAAGCTGCTTGTTTTACTACAACAAAAAAAGCACAACCATGCTCTCCAGTTGTTTCCCGTTAGTCAAAAGGCTTCCTACCAATTTTTCGTTACAATAATAAGTCTATGGCTGCTGTCCAGGTTCTGCTGGATTTCTCTTTGCAAGACTGGGATGAAGGCACCCTTGATGACAAGGGGCAGTACACTCCAGAAAGTGATGTCTATCAGATTGGGGTGATGTTGCTGAACTCCCAGAGTTTATCAGCGGCCAGCATGGCTTTTGCTGACAAGCTGAGGTCCAAGTCAATCTCTGCAGCTGATGCAGCAGATGATACATACTTCCTGTAGTCCAATGTTACTTTTGTCACCACGAATATTGGAAGGCCTCTCCAAACCCTCTGATAGTTGCACTGCTCTAGAGAGCAGATCTGCACACGCTGTACTACGTCAGTGCCTGCCAATTGAAGGCCACTTTCAAGCTCTGCTGTATGCAAAAATAGAGGCTATAGATCAATCTCATCCAAACCCTCTGATCAGCTGCCAGTTGTGAGGTTTTGCTATGACAAGCAACAATATCACGTCTCGTTGGCAACATGCAACTCTTTGCATGTTGCGATGTTGCGCTTCGAATTCGGTGTCACTTCTTAGGGCGGTGAGCGGTGTCCTCAGCAAAGACTTGATGGCACTCCGAGTCGCCTTACTTGCACACAGTTTGAGTGCTCTATCATGTGTGAAATTGGTACTAAGGACTAGATTCAAGGGTTCCTTGAGATAAATGTAAGGTACATTGCAACAATCGGATTCTTCTGCTATAAATGTCACACACCTTGTGCAGTGACGCATATCGCAGTGTATGCTGGCGTTGATGAAGTTTGTTTGAAGGTCCTGAGCCATGCCAAAATAGCAACAGCTCAGCTCTTCCCGAGCTCTTCCCACTGTGACAAGTCTCTTTAAAGGGCATTGTTTCATTTATATGAGAAGCTTTGATGAGACTTCTTGTGAGAGGTCTTTTGGCGGACTGACATTCCGTGTTATGTTATTAGCCAGAATATCATCGACATTACAATACTGCACAAATCTAGTCTGTCAGCAGTGGACTGTCCAAGACTGCAAAGCCAGCTGCTACCCCGCCTTCATCTGATGTGGCTGCCTGCAAGCACCACAGACTGTGAATGTGGCTCAGACTCAAGCGCTGTACGGCTGCCATCATGAACTGTTGCGTGCAAAAGCCCTGATGCTGGACTAGCTTACACATTTGGTACCAACTGAGGTGCAATGAACACAGTGCAAACGTTTGCGCAATGATTGCATGCTGCAAGATCACTCTGATGCTGCAATTGGTTCATGTGCAGCTTTACAGTGCAAAGGCACATTATTGGACATTGCTACCATTGTCTCACGGCCACCAGGGCAGCACAGGAAAATATGGCTGGCATCTGTACTATCTTAGATACAGAAGCAGCAAGAAGGCTTGAATTTGACTGAGCCGCCATGAAAGCAACGAAAACAAAGTGTATGTGGTTACCTTGGTTCTGATGAGGTGGCCTGCCTCTTTGTTGAGAAGGACTTTATTTCCCCTGCGCAAAAAGGATCCAAAAATGCCCAGTTCAGAGAGGGTGTCTGTTTCCAGAAGCTCCCCCTCCCGCACCATCAGTGATCTGCACAAGCATTCAAGTCTTGGAAAGGCACATTCCATGTAGAGTAACAGCAGGGGCTGTGCAGAATTGCTGTCACTGTCAAATTACCAACAGTGTTGATGCTACTGAGACCCAGCCATCATACTGTAGCTGACAAAGCGTGTGATTAAAGCAGGACGCCTGGAGGGTGTTTCCCTATAGTGTGTACAAGCTCATACTCAAATTTCTACAAGTTCAGACATGATACACACTCGATACTGATATTTATGACCAGGTTGTTGACAACCCTGGCACATCTGGACAACCAAGTTGGTTTGCTGAAGATGTAAAATTCCCTCCTCCTCCTCATACAAGGCACTGCATTCATGCTGCACACTGCTGTGTTGGCTGCTCACCTGTTGATAGGCGGCCGTATTCTCTGCATCAGTATATATGCTGACAGCCCTTTCCTGGTCTGCAGCTTCTGTTGCGCAGCCTCACCATACAGATTGCTTCCACCACCTTCCCTCTGAGGCTTCAGCACAAACAGATCAGGCTGCTCCTGAGCTTGCTGCAGCACTGCCGCTGTCTCTGGATCATCCAGATCATCCAAACCCCATAGGCCTACGCAAACATGCCATCTGCATCTTGACTGCATCCATCTGCTGACATAATGCCCCAAATGCAACAAACTGCGCCCCAAAAGGCATCGGATGGCAGGCACAGCAATGCATCTTGATTCTGGACTGACTCTGCTCAGCCACAGTACAAGTCAAACTCATCACTAGCAGCCTTCATGCCAGTGGTGTATTCAGATTCTTTGTGAGAATTCTTTATGCTTTCATGCAGATTTTCAGTATTGATAGAACGCTAGTGCCGGCTCAAAACTAGCTAGTTTGCTATACTTGAGAGGGACAATGGTACCTGCAAAGCAGGCTCTGATAAGGTCCACCTGCTCTTTGTCATCCAGGAAGCGCTCCAGGACTTCCCAGCGGGACAAGTCCTGCTGCACCTTCTTGGCGCCTGACAGCTGATAAGCGACTGACGGACACAAGGCAGCATCACAATGTTCTAATCTTTCCCTGCACGTCATGCCAGACCTAAACGGGAGCTCGATTTCAGGTCCTGAAATTGAGCCTGATGTTGAGCTTGTGCAAGTGGCAAGAATGTGATTTGTATGTGCACAGGCTGCACATTGGATGCACATGCATGCACAGCTGTGGTTGTCATGCCAGGTGAAGATTGCTGCTGTGTGTGGCACATCCACTGAAGCAAGATGTGACTTGGCCATGCTCTAACATCATGCTTGGCCTCAGCAACTACCCCTGGAATTGCAAGGCAACAGTCAAATGAGACTGCATCAGCGCTGCGCAGCAACACACTGGTTCTGTGCTATGACAGCAACACAAATACTGAAGCTTCCCAACAATCTGCTTGGGTACACCTTGTGGATGCAGGCCTTGAGACCCTCTATACAATTCCTGCATGTGTTTGAATAATTCTGATGCATGGACAGGAGAGGCCAACCTCACGTCCCATTCCACATTGGTGGGGTAGTCAGTGGGGGCATAACCAGCCCTGAAGTACACCAGAGCCACAGCCTCATCTTGTATGCTCAGCTGGCCGAATGAGCTAATTTGAGCTTCCTGATGTAGCTGGGCCAGGGTACGGCGCACTGTTCGGATCTTATGCCGCTCCCAAAGCGCAGTTTGCAGCCACTGCATGCACAGCACAGCTGAATTTTCCCTTCCCTTGTGTAAGATGTGTATTAGGGCTATCTTGAGGGCTGCGTACAGAGATGTGCTTGACTGTATGCTTGACTGGGTGCAAGCCTATGAGTCAACTGGGAACAAGGCATGCTCACGCACAACAATCCACCTGTAAACATATATAAGCATCAAGGTGTGCTCATGCCTAACACTCCACATCTGACCCTATGTAAGCATCAAGGGACCATCACAAAGCAGGGGCAGCCTTGTCGAAAATTGCAAAATGGTACCACAGCAAGAGACAATGCTGTGACATGTGCTGCAGGGGTAGCATGTGTGGTGTGTATAAGCAGGCCCACCTGTTGGTCATAGGAGTTCTTCTCGCCAGGTTGGACCACAAACAGCACAATGGCTTGGGCTGTGCCGTACTCTTGCACAGCTGCTGCCATGGCGTCCACATACTCAGCTGTCACATCATTGTCAGGCAGCTGAGAAAGCTCCTGTGTGCAGCAGCATCACATTGTGAGACTGTAGTTGGTGCTGTCATGCCATAGCACATGCACTGTACTGCTGCAAACATGCTTGCTGTGTGAAAGAACTGAGTCCAGGAGCTCCTGCTAGCTTTTGCTTCTCCCTTGCATGTACATTTGGCCACACTGCCTTCAACAGTGCAAGATGGAGGGTGCATATCACACAGCAGCCTCAAACAGGTATAGGTGGTATGCATTGGGTAACATGTGTCATGCATACTGCATTCAGGCTGTATGGCTGTGTCATGCACGTGCACTGTTTGTCAGTGCAGCAGTTGGAGATGCATCACCTGTTGACTGGCGCCCTGATGCTCCATGATGTACCTGTGCATCTGCCCTACCAGGGTACACAAGCAGCCAAAGGAAGAAGATATGGTGTTGAGCTCTACCTGCAAACACAAACACAGTTACAGCTTTGCATTGTACACCCTTGTACCAGCAGACACTGACAACAAGGCACTTTTCTGTACATGAGCCATTCACACACAAGTGCTAAGCAAGCAGCTTGCACCAGCTTGGGTGTGCTGCAAGATGTGTGTGCCGTGTGAGCCTGCCTGTCACTGGTGTTGCAGAGTGGCACAGCCAAGCAGGCATGAGCTGTACCTGCATTAGGGTGCCGCTAGGTTCATCTAACATGTAATCGGATCTGTTGAGAGCCAGGACCAGGTTTCTATCACGCCGTTGACGGCGCACTTGCTGCGTATTGCGGTGAATGTCCAATAGCTTGGCCTGCAATACACCGGCTGTGGTCCTTGACGGTTGCAGCACCACGAATACAGATATGACCTTGCACAATTGCGTCATAGTATGTAGTGCTTTGAAAACTGCAGAATGGCCCCATTCTTGTGCAATTATGCATTGACAAGAATCAACATAAACAGACATTTTCAGTGACATTGTGACATTTGAGTGGATGCATCGTGACACTTACAGCAGTGTTGCGGTAAAGATATTGTAGGGCTTGCGATGCAGCATGTGTTGCACTTATCATGTCAGCATTGCTTACAGTGAAGTCATCGTACTCTGCAGCAGGGCGCAGCGTAGTCTGCAAATACTCCTCATCTTGGGACACTCTGTCTATTAAGGTGTTGAACAGTTGCATGGCAGCTTTTGCTTTTTCAAAGCTGCCGCGTGGAAATTGTGTTGGCAAGACTGTCAGTGGCGCATGGATGGTTGCCAGGGGCTTGTCTGCTACACCTGCTCTCACAATCTACACAACAAGGAGTGTATGCTTTTGATGCCAGCTCTGGTAATTTGCTATGCCCACTGGCATGCTGAGGGTGGTCAGCACAGTTGAGGTTCAGCTTGTACACCCACATTGCACGCCACCTTGTCGATGTGGTTTGTTGATGACAGTCAAAGAGCAGTTACATACCAGGCCATGTTGAGAAGCCCAAACCACTGCCAGGTCTACCAGTTCCTGGATGGGAATATTGGAGTCAGCATCAACCTGAGCTGCCATCGATGCTGGTGCTTGATCAGCAGTGGCTGACGCGTGGAGCTTCACCACAGGTATCTTGTATATGCTTTGCGTTCGCTGAGAGCCGGCGCCTGCTGGGTCGCGCGAGATCAATCTCCGATTTCCTTGCGGCAAGGTGGCGTGGGCGACACAAGTGCTGGTTGATGCTGTGCAAACCTGCCTAACGTGTGCACCAGATGTCAGCATTGCAAAGCTTCACAGCGCAGTTTTGTGATGCTGTCACTCCCTGCAAGCATGCATGGCAAAGCTACAGGAGACGGAACGTCTGTGTGGTCAAACTTGAGGTGTAACACTTGCGCTCGAAACATTTCTTCGACGCTATACGAACCTTATATCGCAGCGAGACACCGTTTCGTTGTGCGTGAATGATGTAGCACAATCCAAGTTGTGTGTTCTGGCGGAGACGGGCTCTCTGCAGAGTGAAGTCGAGCCTCACGAGCACCGGCATGTGCCGCAAGTTGTGAGTTGGGTTTAGACAGTATAAGCTGCGAAACAACAGACATATCGAGGTGACATATTGTCGCACCGAATATGCATGCGCAATCATCTTGCCTATGCGCTCTCTGAAACGACAGGGCCTTGCTTGACCTATCGACACGTCAGTTACTGCTAGATCCCAAGTCATTGTAAGCTATTGACGGCTGCGGAGCGTGATCTCAGTATACGTTACATACGGAATGCAGCATCCTGTGTTCGTACTGCGCGTCTAAGACAGTGCACAAATACTACTGTTTTGCCTTCAGGGAGTGATGGCCCGACTTAGCATCCTCAGCTGCCTTGCTATCCTGACAGTTTGCTCAGCAGTCTTGGCGGCATTTGTATACCAAAGCACACAGCAGGACATCATGAAAGACAGCTCAAACCTGCCTCCCTGGTTTGCCTTCACCTTTGGCTTCAAGGCATTCAAGCTACTGGAGCTGTTCCCAAATTGGGTTCTCCCGCCACCAGTCAGGATGGTAGAGCTAGCCCTTGGTGGACTGCACAAGAGCCAAATCATTGTGGCTATTGATGATTTGGGCGTAGCTGATGCTCTTGGTGATTCAGCTCAGACAGCACAACAGCTGGCGGCAACACTGGGCATACAGGATGCAGATAAGCTGTGCAGGTTGCTTACTGCTGCAGCAGCTTTTGGGGTGCTTACTGCATGGCAAGACTCTAAAAGTAGCACTATCACCTTCCACAATAACGCTTTGTCAGCCGTCTTAAGGAAAGACCATCCCAACACAGTAACACACACCATAAAAGGGGGAATGCAATCACTGTATATGCCTTTCAACTATATAGCAGAGGGCTTGCGGCAGGACAGGGTGCCGTTTGACATTGCACATGGGCAAGACATGTGGCAGTACCTGAAAAACAATGCTGAAATGGAGCATGAGTTTTCTTTGGCAATGGCATCACAAGACAAAATGGGTATCCATGGTCTACTGACTGACTATGACTGGTCACAACTCAGTAGAGTAATTGATGTAGGCGCTGCTTACGGAACATTTCTTGCGGCAATGCTGAAGCAGCATCCAACTCTTTCTGGTGTAGTGTGTGATCTGTCGCAAGTTGTTGAAAAGGCAGAGCAGCAATGGCAGTCAAAGTACCCCTCAAACATGATCAACAGAACATCTTTTGTTGCCTGTGATTTCCTGAAGTCTGGAATGCTGCCAAAGGCTGACCAAGCTCGTGAAGCATATGTTCTGAGAGATATCTTGCATGATTGGTCTGATGACAAAGTTCGTGTCATACTCAGGAATCTGAGGCAGGCCATAGGAGACAACCCTTCTGCTGTTGTGTTGCTGGTAGAATCTGTTCTTCAGGGCATCACAGACCTGTCTGTGAAATATCTGCTTGACATCACCATGCTTGTAGCTGTTGATGGAAAGGAGCGCACAGAACAAGAGTTCGGCCAACTTTTGCAAGAGACTGGGTTCCATCTAAAAACTGTGCACCAGACTAGAGGCTTGTATAGAGTGGTTGAGGCAGTGCCAGTGTGAGCATGATGCCTAGTGTCATGTAGTCTGTTGCGCTCAAGTATTTTGGTCGAGAAAACGGTCACATTGCAGCCTGTCCGACTATGTTCCCAGCTTTATGCTTTCTGTCGTCCCCAGTCGCAGCTTTATGCTTTACTGCATCAATCAGGTACAATGGAATTTTGTTGAAGTCAAGTGCTACTGGAGCACCAGATATGCCCGTCCCACATCACTTAGACTTAGCAGACATGATGTGCGCTAAACCAGTCATAACCTGCACGGCAAAATATTTGCAAGTGCCAGGCACAGCCAAGGCATGAGTGTCTATAGACATATATATAACTGTATAGACTGTATAACAAGGACCGGCAAAGCAACCAGCAAAAGTACAAAGCCAATCATGTTTATCATGCTGCTCTGCGGCATATCACTACATATATACTATGATAGGTGCACACAACACCACGACCTTGGCAGCAACAACTGCGCAAAGGCTTACAGCACCAACACAAAGGTGTTCAACATGACTGCACATTTAACAGTACAATTATACAATGTTTCTGCAAGCTGCACTCATGACCTCTGGCCATTCCCAGCAATCAATGGCCTTGATTCATCTATTGGCTGCTCCAAAATTGCCTGCATGCCAGCATAGCCCTCAACTAAAATCTGCCATTGCGTTGTCAGCTAGGCTTGCTGGGTCAGTCACCATCACCAGCCACACTAGCAAGCAAGCAAGCATCTGTGTTTGTCATTTGTCAGGGCACCCGCCATGCAGAGGTTGCAAAAAAATTGTAGTTGTCAACACGTCACATTTGGCAGGCAGCGAGCACCCCTGCCTTCTACAATAGGACTTAGTACATCTGCTGTTAGAACAGAGGTGTGATGACCTACCTGATGCTGCTGGCTGGAGCCACCATGCGCTTCAACATCATGCGCTGCAACAAGCTTGTCTTTCACGTCCTGTGCGCGCTGCTTGTCCTTGGGATATGTAAAGTGCAGCCCTGATGTGCACATAAAAACGTGTCAGCATGACGCCTCTATGAAACTGCTGACAAAACGCGTACACCATTCCTAGGACCAGAACTGATTGCTGCAATGAAGCACTTGTGCCAAGTTTGAGAACACTGAGCAATGAGCTGATGTGTGGCTGTGCATGCACTGCATGACTGACCTGTGTAGACTATGAGGCAGATAGTCCAGGGCACAACCAAGCACACCAGCAGGGCATTGCCGAGAGCCTTGGCCTTAGTCAGATCCTCCCCCTGGTCAGGCTCTGTGCCACCCCCCTCCCCTGCTGCTGCCGCCCCCTTGAAGCCAAATACCTTCTCTGCAAGGAATCCCACCAGAGGGGATGCACACGCTGCCAGAGCCATCTCAAACGACCTACAGCATCATCACAGAAAGTGTGAGCCAGCTAGGAGTAGACTGTTCTTTGCCTGTGTGTAAGCTTGCATGTATGCACCATATCATGCACTGTTCATGACTGGGACCCCATGCTGACAAACATGTATGAATCTCAGAACATGACTTAAGATTTGTCTATCAGGCCAGCTGCACAGTCCAATGCAGCTACTGGCTTTCTGCCAAAGCCACCAAAGCGGCAACACCTGAATGGGTTGGCATTGCTAAATTTACATTCCTGCCAAGGCCAATGTCCTACCCCATGAGGGGGCATTGGCTCCTGTATGTGTTGCACCACTGTTTGCAGAATTACTTGCCTATCAAAAGAGTAGATCATGTTACGGAGGTGAGGCGGCACGATTTCAGCAAAGATGGGGTTGTTGCAGGCTGGGGCAGCCCAGCTGATGAGCACCCCCATCACCGCCAGCAGGCCCCCATACACCACTGCCATTGCTGTCGTGGCATCATAGGGCAGCCCCTGCACATACATTACCAATGCTCATCAATCACCAGATACCTGCCTTAGCTGCATCTGCAGATGCCTGCCATGATTGCATCTCAAGATGCATGCCGTGGTTGCATCTGAAGATGCATGCCTTGGTTGCATCTGAAGATGCCTGCCTTGGGTGCATCTGGAGATGCAAGCCTTAGTTGCATCAGAAAGAGGTGATCGTGTCTGGAAGTAACCAGCTCCATGCTGGAAGTGAAGCTGCATGTACGCCCGCAACCAGTGTGATTGCATGGTTATGGCATCATCACAGCTGGTGCAGCATCAGCATGATGACAACATACTCAAACAGCAGCCCTGTATGCACCTCAAAGGAGACTGTTCCTCATTACTGGTAAGAAACAGCCTGCATCAGGTGACAGCTGGACCTGTACAGTTGGAATATGACAGGAATGCGTCAACGTACACACGCTTGCATTGTTACAACATGAGGGCATGTTGAGACTAGTGCTTGCCTTAAGCAGTAGGATAGTCATGGGGATGCCAACACCGATGCTGAGCTGTGTGACCACAATGCGGCCATGGTTGGGGTACTTGGCTGCTGCCCTGCAGGCAACCCAGAACACATGCTTACTATCTGGTCGCTGTAACATTCAGGCAACAATGTTATAGCAATCTGGCATCTGCATTAGGAACCCTGTGCATAAGGGGAAAAACTGGCCGGGGCAGCTGGACTTGCAATACACAGCCGTTGAAAGGTGTACTGGATGCACACTGTGGTGCACCAGAAGAGGGAGCGTTGCCCACCCATCAGAACTGCAGACAAAGTCTGAATAGCATCTTGCATGGATCGCACACTGCATTACAACTCAAGCAAGCAAAATAACAACTTACTTGTCTCCAATCCAGCCGCCAAGCAGGCCACCAAAGGCAGTAGCGAAGAGGAAGCCTGACATGAGGGCACTGGCTGCAAAGTTGGAGAAGCCCAGCAGCTGGAAATACAAAGTGAAGAAGACAAGCGCCTGGAATGGGATAGACCCCGCAACACCCTGCAAGTCACAAGCAGGATAACGTGTTTGGCTCCCAAGCCAGAGCAAATGGTAGGCAGCAATGGCTCAACAGGCATGAAAGAAAACTCGTGTATACAAACAATCTTTGTGGGCTGAGTAGCTGAGACTAGTCTGGTAGGCAGCAATGACTAGACAGGTATGAAAGAAGGCTCTTGTGTACAAGGCCATTCTCCACATGCTGAGTAGCTGAGACTAGCATATGCAGAGAAGAGCAACACATAAGAGACTGGCTGATGCAGCAGATACAATGCTTCTGCTGTGGACAAGTGATTGAAGCACAGAACATGACGCATTATGCCTAATGGGTCTGACACAGCTCCCCTGCAGGATGATAATGATAATAATGATAACAATAATAATAATAATAATAATTGTAATTGCTCACCTGCAGGATGATGATAGCAAAAGATGGGATTACTACAATTCTCTTCATCTCGGCAATGGCCCCCCAGAAGGACATGCTATGCTGATGCTCTTTCAGAACTGACTTGTTGTCCTGGGCGTAGCGTGGGTCATGTGCAAAGAAGTAGTTGAGGATGCCCAGGGCAAAGCTGACGACTCCCACTGTCAGGAACACCACCCTCCACCCCTCAATGCCAAAGGGGGTGTACCCACCTGCATGCATGCTCACGCTGTGTCAGCATGTATTTGAAACGTAACTGCAAAGACAGTGTAAGCGGCTGTGACTGTGCTCGGCAAGTACCAATGCGTCATTGCATGACCAGCGCAAGCAGTTACATCAGACCGCATTGGGCAGATGATTTTTGTGTGAACTGTGAGCAACAGGTGGTATGACACCAACCTTGGTTTGTGGCGTACAAGGATCCAAAAGCACCGCCAAGGGCGCTGGTCATGTACAGTGCCCCAAAGGCCTTGCCCCTGTCTAGCTCATCATAGTAGTCAGCTGTGATGCTCTGGGCGTTTGGGATGACCAGTGACAGGCCAACACCGTTGATGGCTGACAAGACCATCCCCTGCAGGCTTATATAGCTGAGTTGTGATTGGCCTACTGTACATGGCATACCCTGATAGTTGCCGGCATAAAGTTACAACCCTGCCGAGGGTCAGGCCCTAGCCTGTGAGAGGGCATTGGCTCTTGTACTAGGCATATATGCATCAGATGCTTCATCAGGCTTGTGCCCATTGACTTTTGCATGCACACGTGTGAAAAAGGAAATGCAGACATAGGTATGCTGTCAATGTGGTTGCTGTGGAGCAGAGCAATGCAGGTCCAGCAGTCTCTATGTGTTCCTGGTACACTGCAAAAGTGTGAATGACAGCAGTTGATTGGCCAGCAATGTCACATGCTATGTGCATGTGAAATGAAAGGCATTCTGGCATGCATATGTGTTGAGATCATAGTGAATTCCATTGTGTTTGAGCTCTGTGCAGGTTTGTGCATCAAGGCAAAGATGAGGTGAACAATATTGCAAAACACCTGCCAGAGGACTGTGCAAAGACTGAATGCGCCTGTCATGACACCCCACAGCAAGCAGCCGCCAGTGATCACCCAGACCCTGTTGAAGTTGTGCCCTGCATGGCAGATGGTAAGCAGTGATTGCGTGCTTGGCAAGACACTGGTGGCTCATTGATGACAGGAGATACCCGTCTCAAATGGTGCTGTGCAACAGAGCATATTCAGTCCACATTGTTTGCAAAGGCAAGACAGTAGATGCCAGCGCTTTCTTGACAGAGAAGACACTGTTTTTTGGTTCCAGAACCAAAAGTGCTTCAATGAGAGATAGCCGCTTACAACAAGCAGCAATGGTCTGAAGCCAATATTTCATTCTGTACTTTGTTCATTTGTTCTGGATTAGTCATCGGGTGGCCCACCTAGAACCCCTCCCAGGGGAGATGCGACGGCTTGAACCAGGGCTCTGCTCAGGGTCAAGTAACCCAGCTGTGTGGGTCCAATATGAAAGGAAGCAGCCACAAACCCATACAGTGCTGGTAATATTTGCTCATCAGCTCGCTCCATGATGTTTCCCATGTTCACAAGAATAGTGGTGACAAACCGTGTTCTGAGCCACCATTTCTGGTGTGCGCTGGACAACTGTGTATCCAGTGGACTGTCTAAGCTTCTGCAGAGCAGGGTGTCTTGGATCAGCATGGAGAGGATATGCATTGAGTATGACTGACTTAATTGCATAAGCACTTTTGTGAACGCAGGCAAATCTCAATCACCTGCGTGCCAATGTGGGAGGATTATCCTTGTATGAACCTCGAAGATTGTTCTGATCCAAAGAATGCCCTGAAGAGGCCTCAGATACTGCGTCTGAGGAAGGTCTGGCTGAAGTTTGAGGAAGAGATTCTGGCAGCAACATGGCGGATGGCTGTTCGCTGGAACTAGAACTGTCATCCTGAAACTGCCTGGGGCGTCGATGCCGAGGGCTCGGCATGTTTGCCCGTTACTGGGGCACGCTTTTGGGATATCTTCGACAGAGTTGCGACCTAGACAGTTGCCAACCGCTCGCAGGATATGTTTGACAAATGAACCTGGATCAGATGGTGCTCAAAGGGGGTCAGACCCCAGCTGATGATATGTATCGCGGCTCAGCGCTACTACAACTGAGATCACTAGTGAATCCCTCTGGATGGTCGTCCGCTCGCAGACCTTACGTCAACATCTACGAGCGATACTTCAGGCAACGCAGACACGACCTTTACTTTGATGTGAAAATGCAGCCTGTCGATGCGCGAATTGGTGCGCATCAATAACGCTGCACTCGTCGAAGCATGTCGGTTCATCTTCCAAAGGACTTTGCATGACACAGTGTCATTGACACTTGCTAGCTTTGTGCAAATCAGAGACGTCTTCTGCTGAAATACAGAGATTGAGTGCTGTGTTTCACCATTGAAGAGTACTGTACCGCTTGTGCAGCTGAGACTGAAGCTTTGACTGCCATAAAGCCTAGGATTTGCTTACTAAGTCACATACAGACAAAAGTATACGGTCCAAGTGTTTTGCAAGGCTGTACACAATGTATCAGAACGAGTCAATGCGGTGTCCACGTGGTAGTAGAACCTGGCATGACTGAGATACATCAACAGTGCCACTCAGTACGGCAGCACAAGGACGCAAGGCTGCCTCCAGGCTCACGAGCAAAAACTAAACCAGGAGTAAGCATCACTCCATCTGCAATGGCTTTTTGCATGGACAGCTCAGCTGTCAAGGTTTTAGCGCTATTTGGTTGACTTGTCAGAAAGCTGTCACTTGACCTGCAAGACACACCGCAACCTCAGCAAGTCTTGACCAGCAGTGAATCATAGTGCCCTGATGTCATTTGGCACTAGAGATTGTCAGCTGCACTACAGCAGGCTTGGATGATGGCATCATTGCCGAAAGGCATCGGAAGAAACTACTTATGATGCTTGCATGTCATGGAATGTTGACCATTTGAACAGCTATTGGCGTCTGTGAACAGGGAGGTTATTGCTTTGCCGCTCTCACTTGCACTGAGGTGGAATGAGCCAACGTGGCTGTTCAATGTGTCTGGACGAACATGTCCCAACCACGCTTTACGTGTGGATGTATGCCATGATGCTCACCTGCGTAGTGAGAAAGCCCAAGCATCCCCAGCACCGTCAGGGTAGGAGGAGAGGGTCATCCCCCATGAGGGTGCCCTTGAGCCCCCCTGCCCCACTGCTGCCCAGCCAGATATTGCTATCTCCTCGCACCAGTTCCACAGCCCTACACATTCAACACATGTTTTGTTCACATGCGACCATACTTGCATGCAACACAGTAAAACAAATCATGTGAAACCTACATGGGTGACTTTTGAAGCATGTCAAACATAGTATTGGTCACATGCTAGATCAGGTGATACAAGGCATGCAGCAGAGACACACAGACACTGGACAGAGATGCAGACACAGGCAAAAGACAGATATAGACAGGCAGGCACAGATAAACAGGACCCTCATTTGAATTTCAAGGCTGAGCAGCAGGCAACCTGTAACACCCAAGCAGTTCTGCGCAGAAGCCTCAGCTGCTCCTGGATATCTTTGTGGGTTCCTAGTATCTGAACAGGTGTGTGACTGTCTGAAACATGGTCCCTTGAGGCCTTGGAATGCCCATCCAGCATTGCTTGTGCTCGCGCTGGCAGAGTCAGCATGAGGAGTGGCACCATTGCCACGCTGCTGCTGCCCACTGCTACTAGCTCCTGCAGTGCAAATGAACCATGATGCAAAGTCATGACATCAGAGCTGCCTATCTGGCCTTGTACAGCACTGCTCTTCTGACACTGGCATGCTAGGGCCATCAGCATGTCACCATTGCATGCCCATTTTGACACATAGAGATGCGCGGGCACACACACACTCACACACATACACGCACACACACACACATGATACTGGGACATCCCCAGGTCTGATGAAACCTGACAGGATCTTGCAGCAGCCCAGGTTATATTTCTTGTATGGTTGAATTCGAATGTTACAGTGCTGCTCTACACGCCAATCACATTTCAGGTGAGTGTCTTACACAGGCACTGACGACTTTACAGGAGCCATCTCAGCAGCATTCCCTAATTTGGCTCAGGCACTGCATGTGGAGTGCCAAACACAGCCCATCGTTACCTTGCTGAGCAGGATAGTGCACCGCAGAAGAGTCCTGAACTTCACCGCTCCTGCTTCTGCTACAGCCCGCACGATCACCAGTGGCAAGAGTCCTGTTCTGATGCCAGGCAAAGGCGCTTTGGGTAGCGACTAGAGCACAGCAGAAGCTTGATATGGGGTTGGCTGAGAGCTGTAGCAGGGAATGTGCTTCTCCGTCACCTGCTGCACCACATGCATGGACAGATCAAGACACTGGTGCATGCATGGATTGAGTGGGTGATTCAATGCTTGACAGCTTTCAGGGCGAGAATTGTGCAATTTACTCGATCACTGGAGCAATGTCATCAATTACTCAGTAAAGCTACTGACTGGTAAGTGACAACGTAAGGTGGTATCATTACTATCTGATGTGGCCATGTTTGCTTTGTACATGGCAAAGCACAGCTCTTGCTAAGGGCCGTGCATCTGCCAATTTGAACAAACTCATGAGCAATGCTCATACCTAAATTAACAATTTGCCTAGTTCAACATGATTTGTAGGGTTGAAACGCACCAATTTCCCCAGAAACCTATGACACAACCTGCATTTGCCGCCAAATCCCCAAACTCTGGCTCGCTTGGGCTTATTTGGCCCATTTTCTGTGGAGTGAAATCAATACTTGCTTGAATTACCTTATCTTATAACCTAGACAGTAAATAGCAGTAATAGCAGTAATGTGTCTATTCAGCAATGATTGATGACAGGTGATTTGCACGATCCTGTTCAGGGCCATGCTGGCCATCTAGAGGCTGGAAAAGGCATCAGGATATGATGCATGTTTGTCTAGTTTGACACATGCTGCGCATTATAACACGCAATTTAGCAATTCCAGAACCTGCCACATCACGTCATGAGAGAGCATGTTGGTGAAACAACGCAAGCAGGTATCAACCACCAAAGCTTGCGCCTGCCCTGATGACTTCATCTACTAGTTCTAGGGTGCAAATACCATGCCATAACAGCACGACAGCAACTAACATTGACTGACACCCTTGTTTTATGAAAGCAATATAAGTGCTCCAAGCCCAAGCAGAGCAAAAACTTATGCATCTCTTTCACCCTCTTTTGTTTCACGTGAGAGTTTGAACAGGATGTACAGGCACAGTTTGGGCCCAGGGCAAGAAGGACACTGCAGCGCATCACATTTCTGTGCAGAGTGTAGGCATGTGCACCTTGCCTGAAATGAGCAGCACTGAGTGTTTTGTCCTGGTGGGTGTAGTTCAAGACTGCTCCAGATCCTTTGCACTGCTGGTGTAAGGGGCACCCCTGCTGTACTTGACAGGACACGCCCTGCCCTGCAGCCACCTGCTATACTCATCATGTGGTGACATCACTCCATTGATCAAACCAACTCAAATGAAGCATCACGAATGACGCCAGACACAACAGCAAAGTGGAATTAGCATTTGTCACTCACACAACATTATGCTGTCTAGAGCTGTAAGGCATGGCCTAATCCATCCAATGCTGAGGGCGCAGTTCCTCTTGGCTGGATTTAGTTTTACGCCCGCCTAATAAAGCAGTCTATTTGCCATTTGGCAACCAGTACATCTGAAGCTGATTGCTCAGTGCTGCCAGCAGGATGAGAGCTTGCCTGCTTGAGCGTTGAGAGTCATGACTGCATCTGCTGCCTGACCTCCAATGGGTGCCAGGTACAAGCTCATATCTTCCCTGGGCTGGCACTCATAGACCACCTGCGCTTCAGTACCCTCTGCTGTGTATGCATGCCAGTCAACTATCAATTAACATGCCAAGCTGTTCCAGGCAAGAATACCACACAACCATGCATTAGCCATGTGTACATGCAAAGTGCACGACACGGCTGTACAGCAACACTTCATGGCTATGAGCTGACGCAATGACACAGCAGCTCACATACGCTGTTGGCAACAAGTTGTACTTGCTTGTGCCAACAGCGTAGGAATGCCTTTTGAATCACACCTTTTGCAGATGCGCTTGACTCTTGTCAGCATCTAGCACACACTGAGCATGCAGCCCTCCGCTCTCTGGACCACCCAGATCAGTTTTGATGTTGAGTGTCATCAGGGTGCTGGTAGACACGCCTGTCTGGTCCAGTGAGCTAGCTGCCCTCTGTTCATCCTGATCCTGCGGGTACCATCAATGCAATGTCTACACCTATTCCTGACTTGACAAGGTCATCAGATGCAGTATCGAGCACGCGCAGCTTTGAACAGAGGACTGCAGAACGAGTACTACAAAAGCCTGCTAACATAAGGCAGTGACCTGATTGGTGTATGCTGTGAGCAGCTTGTACATCTCAGTATTGTGTACACCATGCACTTGCTGAAGCGCGACTGTGTGCTGCAATACATGACAGTATGCAAGACATGCATTGACTTGCCTTAGAATAGAGAAGAGCAGAGCCCATGACTAAATTTCCGGAGACTTCAACCTTGGACTTGCCAGGTGCAGACAGGGATGCCCACCCATTGCGTGATCGCTCCAGAGGATCAAAGGAAGGTTGGTCATCTTCCTGTGGCTCTATGGCTGAAATGCGTCTTTCCATCTGCATCTGGTTGGTGAACACCTCTCGCAGTAATCTCTTCAGTGCAGCAATGTCATCATGTGGCCTGCCAGACAAACGCTGATGCTTGCTTGCAACTATGACCAAGTTCTGCCAAAACAGGGCTTGACATCAAACAAACCTTTGTTGAGTGCCAACTGTAGGTTGTGCTGCTCGCCGGCGAGAAGTGACCCATTGTATAGCCTTGAAGAGGTGGTAAATGCCAAACATACTAGCTGCTCCAAGTGCTATGCTCAGTAGCAGCAGCAAAAACTTTGTCTGATTATCTGGGCCATCACCAGGGCTGTCATTCCCAGGGTGCCCACCACCAGATCCACCTCCAGATCCACTACCCCCCTGGCCTGAACCACCGTTATTGCCATTGCCTTGCTGTGGGATAATGGAGCTGCCATTGCCTTTCACCACTGCAGCGTGATCCGCTCCAGGGCTGAAGTGGCTGCCATTGCTGGCGCTCGCTTGCTCCTCTTTAGCAGCTGCATGGGGTAGATGATTGACAGCTCTTCTGGCGTGCACTGGGCTGTCAAAGGGGCCAATACAGACTGTGAGCAGCTGACTGGCATACAGAGAACGTTGGATGATTGGTGCATCAGCACTGAGGAGCCTGTGTGGAAGGAGATAGCCTCGGTACTTCTGTTTAGGATGGAGGGATGGTCGAGTCACGGCTGCGGGCCTTGTTATGTGTGAGTTCATAGTTAATGCATCACAAAATTGCTGAGCTCGGGGTTCATACACGGCCGCTGTGGATAAGGCTTGCGCAAGAAATGTCAGCTGTGGGAGCATGGACATGGTGTGGACAGGTAATTTTATGCTTTATGATCGAGTTTTACATTGTAAAGGTGGCAGTCAATAACTCAATAGCAAAATGTACATTTCCAGTATTTCAGAGCAGCACAACAGAGACGGTGATCAATCATTGTCCGGCTGCAAGCACAGCATTGACGGAGAGAGCCACACAGCCGTATTCATTATTTGAGCGTCACCTGTGCAAAGCGGGCGACTGATGGGTCGTGTGAGCAAGGTCTGGCGAATTTTGTCACCGATTTTGCTGTGTTAGGCTTCAATACGACAGATGAGGCCGGTCAGCGCTGCACGGTCTCCCGGGCCTAGACAGCAGCAGTCAGCGAAAACGCTTGGCAAAGCTACTGACACCAAAGGCGGTCAGGCAGGGGGTAGTAGCAAGTCTTCAGGGTATTACTCAGCACGTCTGTAAACTTTCGACTGTTAATTCAACCTGGAAACCCCCGCTCATCGCTGCCAACCACCGTCGATACGCCTTCTGTGTTGTGCAGACCTAGAGGACGAGCATTGGAACTTGTCAAGAAGCATGCCCCAGAGCACCTGGTATGCATATCTCAGCGCTTAGGGTTTGGTTCTGAGGCGCTGTGGTCAACTAGCAATTAATCAGTTTCTCATTGCAGATCTGATGGCAGTGCTGGCTGAGTTGCATATATGTGTTACAGGACACAGCCAAGAAAACCAAATGGGTTGTAGAGCTTGTGCAAGGGATCATAGCGGATCATGATGCAGCAACTGAGGATGCACAGACGCAACATAGCGCAGAGCTAGTGCGTAGCAACAGATTGACGCACTGAGCCTTCTTCCCATTGCACATGCGTTTTTGTGCAACTGCCGCACATCATGTGCCGCTGAGGTATGGTCCTTATCTTGAGCAGCCTCGTTTGTGCAGGCAGCTTCCAACCAGGAGACAGCTGATGCTGTTGCTGAGAGTATGGTAAGCACATCCAGCTTCAGTCATGACAGTCTGCAGCCAAAAGTTGGTCAGTGCATTTTCATGTGCTACAGTGCTGATGTTTGCACTGGATCATTGGAGCACTGCATGTCTGACTTGAACTGTGACAAGCAGGAATCTGCAGCACAGACAAGGCTGGCCAAAGAGGAGACGGCAGGTGTGCAGCAGGCCCTTGATGCTGCTAAGGTGTGACTTCTGCTCTAGCACCACCTGTCCCTTTTGGGCCTGTGCATTTCGTAGTGCTTCTGTGCTGTTGTTGCTGCTGCTGCTGCTGCTGCTGCTGCTGCTGCTGCTGTGCTGTGGCTCCTCACTTCACAATATGTGCACCGGATCATGAGAACAAGTGCACATCAGCAGGGTGACAGCTGTGATCTGTTCAGGCAGAAGTGGAGGCAGCCAAGGTTGCTCTGGAGCAGGCTGAGATGTCTGCTGTGGTTGCTGCAACAGAATGCATGAACATGCAGAAGGCAAGCCCTCATGCAGAACTGTGCCTTGAGTCACATTGTCACTGCAGCCAGTTGCGTGGCAATCAGCCTGCAAACAGTCTTCATGCTTTGCCCTGTTGCAAATTGAGTAGTGCAGTGGTTGACCTCCGAAGTTCTTATGTGCAACATGGTGTGACATTGTCGCTTGTTTCTTACTATTCTACCAACAGGGAGTGTGCTGATGATGTTGCAGGTGGCACAAGCAGGGAGTCAGGGGGACAAGAAGGCACGGCGCGTGCTGTCACTGCGTGCACACCACCTCAAGGAGACCCTGCTGAAGGCCAAGACAGACTTGAAGGCCCACAAAGCGACAGCCAGGCAGCAGGCCTACAAGATTGGTCTGCTCTCTTGCATTCTGCAGATTGTGTTGTTGTCCATGCCACTTCACGGCCTTTACTGTACTGTACTGAGTCAGCATGAATCCAGTCATCTAATATGCCTTTGGACAAACTCTTTCTGTTGCTTTGTGATGCTGAACCAATGCATGCTCATAAGTGCAAGTCGCGGTGACATTGTGATATGCCTGTTGATGTACATGTAGACAAAGAGATGTTGGGTACTGCAAGCCATATTCATGCCTGGTCAGCAGGTCTGTGCCAGACTGTGTTGACAGAGCTTCAAAAAGAGATAAGCTTGAGACGCTAGTTCTGCCAAAAGTTGTGATCACTCAGCTACTCAGGGCAAGTCAGTGAGCAGATTGCTGATCAACATGTCATTGTGATCATCTTGTGCAGAGGTGATGAGCCGTGAGCATGAGGTGGCGGCTGCAGCAGCATGTCAACTCACAGAGCAGCTGGCCCTACAGCAGCAGCAGGCAGCCAAGCAGGCACTCAAGCAGGTCTGCCACTCCACTTGCCAAAACCATCCCCCCTCTGTCCAACACCATCAAACACTGAAGTTTTGGCTGGAGAGCTTCGACTCAGGGTCATCCACCATCATTAGCCGTGTGACTTCCTATTTACATACTCGGATGTACCCGCATGAGATATGCAGCTGATGTGCATTTGGTATTGGTATCTTGGGTTTGGTTGTTGGACCTTGAAAATTCAGGTCCACAGCTCTGTTGCATCGAGATACAGCTCTATACAATTGTCCACTGCGTGTGTTCCCTTTTGAGAATGAGCTGAGCATGAGTGATGCAGAGCAAAAGCCAAAGCCGATTGTACCAAACAAAGTCGGCTGCTGAGGCTGAGGGCACTGCCACCATCGCTGCTGTACACCCCAACAGCACTGGAGGGCCGCATGCAACAGCCTCCCCGGGTGTCAGCCCTGCCCGCACAGTTGCGCCAGGCAGAAGCCCCATCAGGCCTGCTGCAGCAGCACCTAGGCCCCAGCAGACCAAGGAGGAGGGACTGCTAGCTGACAAGCAGGTCAGTCTGCTTTCTGTCTGAGCTTGGCAGTACAATAGGGTACAGCTGCAAAGCAGTGCATCCTTGGGGACGTGCATCTGAAATCCAATCTATCAAGGGAATAGGGTATAGCTGGCCAATGGTGCATAAGTCAGGTTTTGCACTGGTGGCCAACAAGCACTGCATGATGTCAAGATGTTTTTGTGAGCTGGACCTGGCCATTATGCCAATTTTTCTGTTGCAATCTTGCTGTTGACATCTGCATCAGCAGGCTACAGTCTGTGCATTTTGCTGTAATGGCATTTGGTGTCGTATTTTCCCAGCCATAATGTCTGCAGTTGTGCCTTTATGTGAATCGCTCCAGCCTAGTACACTGTCGATGTAGGTGCTGTCGGTGCCCGATTCTACTGCTGGCACTCAGTCAATGGCCACTAATGCAGCAAGGATGTCAGCGTGGGGAGAAGCTTCCGTGTTCTTTGGAACCCCATGCACCTTTGCAGATGCACAGCATGTGCAGAAAAAGGCGAAAGCTGGCAACGTCTAGTCCTGCTTGGCTTGTGCACTAGCTGAGTTGATTCAAAGCAGGCATCATGATCAGGGCCCCTTCGTTGTTTTCTATAAACCGTTTTTGCTACCTTACCGATAAGGACCTTATAGAGTAGCCTGTGATTACTCAAACACGTTGTGCTATCAAGGGCTTCATTGTAATGTGACAGCCATGATCTCTCGCCACGTTAGGATGCAAATTTTGTCGTGCAAGATATGTTACAAAGTTGAAGTACAATTGCTTAAGAACACAAGTTAATCTACACTCTGCAACTGTTGCACTTTGGTATAACCATGTTCCAGCATTGAGATTTATAAGCATTCAGAGGGTAGGCGCAAGACCAGTCTGCTAACTCGGCTGTGACACCGCAATCATCATGCCTAAGTCAATGTGGCGGTTGTGATGTAATCTGCTCAGAAATATGACCATAGAACAGTGTATCACAAGGTTGTGGAAGTGCAGAGTTAGCAGGGTAAAGGCAACGAAGCCTGTCTGCTGGTCCAGGTGTGACCCTGCGACCTGTCTCAGCACCTTCCCAACTTGCAGCACTCCAAAACGCTTTCACTGAAAAAAAAGCTCAGTGACTGTACTCCACAAGCATCACAGGCAAGCCTGAAGCTGAAAACAGGACTAGATGGGTCCAAGTGTGATCTTGCAACCCAGTCATTGTCTTCTTCAGCATTTCAATACAAGCCGCAACACACTCAGAGGCAACTCAAGCAAAGGCTGACAGCAGTGAAGCCTGCAGGGTAGGCTGGATCGCCAATCTGCTAGTCCAAGTGTGACCTTGCGACTTGCTTCTGCATTGCCTCGCCTAACATCTGCTTGCAATACATCCCTGCTCTATGCATCCCTGCTCTAAATACAGACCATAGTTCCAAAACCAGCTGCATCTGCGACCAAGCTGGCCGCAGATTAGTCACAAGCTCAGCCATAAGCTCAGCCATAAGCTACAGTCAGAGTTCAGACTCAGCTGCAGTGGCCACAGCTGGAGTCTACCAAGAGCCTCCAGTGCCGCCACCCCCATAATTGCCACCCCCGCCGCCAAAGTCAGTGGTGGCACCATGTGAGCCCCAGTCGTGTCGGCTCTGCCGGATCTCAGGGTTGTTCAGCTGCATGCTGCGCGCTGCATCCCAGTTGACAGTCTGCCCTTGAGACGTGTGCGTTCCCCAATCTGAGATCATGTCTCTGGTGACGTAGTACGGGTACAGCCTGCAAGTTACAGCACAGCTTACATGGCAGAAGTACAGCCGGCACATCACAGCGTAGGTAAGAGGTAACACTCATTCTGTGCATGACAGCAGAAGAAGCAACAGACAATGCCTGCGTGCCAGATGTGCACAAAGCTAGACTCGCAACCGCAGCTGCAAGGTTTGCTGAGTAGACTTCAGGCTCAAAATCACAAGGTTTGCATGGGCAGACAGCTGCATATGCTGCAGTAGGCTGAACACTGTACCTTTGAAGACGTCCCATGCGGAACATGACCTCTGATGCGTACATGTCGTTGTCCCAGATCTGCTGTTGCCTGTTGAGCCCACCACCTGCAGCCTGTGCAGCTGAGCCCCTGGTCAAGTTGGGGGCCTCACTGGGGTCATCCCCAGTCAGGGGCTTACGGCACACAGGACAGCTGTTCTTGTCATGAAGCCACCTGCATAACATCCAACATGCAGTGGATAAGCTGATGACAGCAGGCGCATCAACTTGCGCATGCTGCAGTCTGGCCAAGTCGACATCCCATGACAGAAATAGCAACATCAGCTGTACTAGCAAAACCCACCTTCCAAGAGTGTACATAGCCAGCAGCCCAATATGAGAGAAGGAAGAGAGGGGTATCACAAGTCATTCACATCCATGATGCAGCATGCACTTACCATGGTAGATGCAGCGTACAAGATGCAGGCAAGATACAAATGGATGCAGGATCTGCCATGCCTACAACGGGTACAGGGCCACCACTTGCACCGCCTAAATTCTCTGCTGTTGGCCAGCCCTACTGGCTGGATGTTACTGCTGACGATGCATAACTTGGCTTGCAGTGGACAAAATGCAAAGATGTTTACCTCGAAATGCATTCTTCACAGAAGGTATGGCCGCACGGCAAGGACAGCGGCTTCAACTGCTGCTTCTTGCCGTCAGTGCTTCTGCAGTGACACATCCAGCATTGGGCTTCAGCATAAGGTAGTGGCAGAGCACCAGATTTGTTTTGGCTTGCAGCACTTGCAGCTACCATGAAGAGAAAGGTGAACCCAACAGCCCACCAAATTTGAAAGCAACACTGAAGTCGCGCCGACGAAGACAATTCAAAACCTGTTCTTACAATGAAAAGGGAAAGCAGTTATCATGCACGCATTGGTGCAGCAACTTGGCAGGCTGTGATCTGTAGCAAAACAGCCTCATTTTCCACCAGCGTATCTACCAAAGTCTGCCTCAGCACCCACCTGATGTGTTTGTGCTCATCTTGATGCAGGTCGGGTCTCTCCCTGTCCTTGCCTAGCAAACTCTCATACTCAGACCGGGTCTCCAAAGGCGGGGCGCTAGGTGCCACATCAGACTTGCTGCTGCTGCTGGCACCAAAGCCACTGCTGGACTGGTCCCCTTTGTAGGCACCAGCCATGCCAGCTCCAGAGGCAGAAGGTGAGTCAGGAGCAGCATCAGGCTTGGCGAGATCTTCAAAGCAGATGGGGCATGAGGTGGCGGGGTACTGCTGGTTTCTCACTGCTGTGGCCTGCTCGTCCTTAAGCTTCTGCAGCAGGGAGCGGCACACCTTGGCCTCACGCCGTCTACGGTAGCCAGACCTGCATGGCCACAACAGTGCATTCAGTAGCGTGGAACAGCTGCAAGTTTGAGGTGCAGACTGAAACAGGCATTTGCCAAGCCATCCACTCAACACAGTCAACAACATTGCAAGGTAGATTTTGAGGCTAACACCTTGCAGATCAGGCTGCAAAGTGTGGATCACATACATGCTGTAGCAGTGCAGTGGAGCTGCCCTGATCTACGCTGGCACAGGGTCCACCATGATCTGGCAGCATGCTACAGACAGGTGAGTTTCTGCACTCACCAGCAGGAGTTGCAGAGGACACCGCCAAAAATTGCACCAAAGACACCTAGACCCCAGTCCCAGTGCTGGCTGCTGTCTGTGTCGCCTGGCAAGTCAGCCCCACTGAGGGCCAGGCCAATGTCCACAATAGCACCCTCAATGCCACCATCAAAGTTGCCAGCCCGCAGCTTGGCCTTTGCATTGTCAAGGACATACTGCTGTCGCTGCTTGCTCAAAAGTTGGTCATCAGTTGCCAAGTACATCTGTGACAATGCAAGCCACTGGTGACAACGTGCATCATCATGATAATAGCATGAGTAGTAAGTACACTTGAGTGTATGCACAGCCGCAGCCATACAGCCGCAGAGACGCCAGGCAGGTGAAGTGTGTGCTCAAGATGAGGACAAAGTATGGTTGGGTCTGGGCAATTGCACCTGACGGTCATCCTTGGACAGCAGGAACACCAAGCCATTATCGCAGTTCTTGTCGCCAACACCCCAGGCTTTATGCAAGGATTTGGCAAAGTACTCTGCTTGCTCTGCTTCAGATCTGCCATTTTGCAACTTCATACTTTGCACAAGCGCAACAGCAACCTGCAGTGCACACACCCAGCTTCAAGCTCTGAGCAGGTGCAGCATCATGCATGTGAAAGCCTTGCCAGTAAAAGAGACAAGCTGAGCAACAATCTTGACCTGATATCCAGCTGCGTCAGGAGGCAGGTCGGGGCAGTTTGCAGGCCTATACGGGGACTTGGCCGCTGCAATTTCATGTATGCTGCCCTCGACGACATCCTGACTATACTCCGACAGGATCCTGTCAGGATCGCATATCCAACTTGGCTTTCCGTTTCTGCCGCACGACGTGACCTCGGTGGCTGGGTTGGGGAAGTTCTGCGGCGCCCATTGCTTAGCTGACGCCAAGGAAGCGAAGGCGAGTAGACACAGCACCGCAACAAGCCCAGCGGCGCTATAGTGGCGGAAATGCATGCTGCCAACACTGGTAGACCACTTTACAAAGCTGTTACAGTATCAAGCTGCACATCTGCTCTACACACCAAGGCCTCAATTTCCAGCAGCGGCAACTTTTGCAGCGGCTATATGTGCGAATCTAGGCTATATATAGACATGGTTTCTAGACTGTAGCTGACGCACGAAAGTGGAAGCTGTAAAAGAACCCTGCCTTTAGTATTCTTGCAAACCTGTCACTGATTAGTCAACCATTTAGTATGCGACATTGCTTTGGTCAAGCATTGGTGTTTGTGAGCGCATCGTGCAGGTTTTCAATGAACTTGGGTTGAAGGGCACAATGCTCTTTGCAAAAGCAAATTGCGGCTGGGTGTTTTGATCAAAATTGAAGGGCAGGGAAGCCAAGATCCTGTGAACCGGTATTGAGTATGCTTTTGCCATACTATTACCTGTAAGCTGCTCGCCGAGCATACGCTTCTGCAAGCACTTCAGCAATGTCGACGTGTACAACGCCGGATTTGCGTTGTTTCGGAGGTTCCGAAATACACGTCGTGCTGTGACCCCAACTGTACCTCAGTAAAGTTGGTGCGCTGCCGTGCTCCGCAGCAGCCACCGGCGCACAGCTTGCAGGCTCAACGCAGGAGTAGGCAATGTCCAAAGTGGATCGAAGCCATCGAAGTCTCACGGCCAAGACCACTACACGCCGGACGCTAAAGGTTAACCTAGAGGCTACTGATGTACCCAAAGTTGCATTGCCAGATGAGGGTCCTTTTCCATGGGATGAGCAAGCAAGGCCATCAGGATCTAGGCAGGCTCAGAACGCGGATTTTATTGTGGAGGTATGTGCAGATACACTGTTGCTGAGGGTGTCAAGCCAATGCAGCGCCTTACTAAAAGAAGGGTCACTGAAGTGCGTGGATCTGCCTTTGACTGCAGGACGAGAGGACAGTCGACACTCTGGAATCTGTGATGTGTTGCATGGTCATCACAAATCCTCAGCAGACAGGGCATCCAGTCATGTTTGCAACCAAGGGGTTTGCAGAGGCAGTCGGCTATCACAGGGAAGAGCTGCTGGGCAGATCACTCTTCCAGGTGATGAATACTGCCAGGAGCTACCATGCTCATGCAGCTGCACACATGTTGAGAAACGTATCCGTCAGTGTGCAAACGTGAATGCTGCTCAAAGCTTGCTCTGCACTGCAAGGGTGTTACATCTGACATCTGACTTCTTCACAGGTCCTCAGTACCAGTGATACAATTACCAAGAACCTGCCGACGACCATGAGCTCCATAGCAGCCACGTTCAGTGCCATGGTGAATATCAAGAGAAAGGATGGGACTAGGTATGACTATGCTCTGCCATCCTCTTTCAGGCATGCAATCTGTGTTGCCATCAACATGTGCCTGTCTGTCACCATAGTTTGCTCCTGGGTCGCAGATTGCTAGCATCAATTTGCCCTTTACACACTCTGAGTTGTAAAAAGGTATTGACAAGTCAAATAACAGTGACAGGGCTCAGTGCGCATGGGCTAGCCCTCATTGATCCCTGTCTCCCATAATCATCGCTGCAAACATCACCCCATTGACAAACAAGCTTCAGCTTCACAGCCAATGGTCTCAAGCATGCTGTCTCTTCTGTAGGACTCGTAGCGTCATCAAAGGCATTCCAGTGCTAGACCGCATTGGCAATGTCCTGAAGCACATCATACTGTTGATGGACGACCGGGGGGGTGACAGGGCCCAGGGGGCAGGGGATGCTGAGGGGTCAGTTGTGCATAAGGAAGACATAGATGGGGAGCTGGTGAAAGCTTTCATGACTACTGATGCTTCTGTACCAGATGTGCCTATTGTGGACACCAGCCCTGGCTTTCAGGTAGCATGCAGGCACTCAACATGTCTGCACCTGTAAAGCCGCTGTGCACAGCACCATGCTGGCAAGCATGCTGTGGCTGTGTGCCACTGCAGATGCGCCACTGTTGAATTTGTTGCATAACATGACTCCTTGCTGCATTGGGTAGTGCGCAAAGCAGCATCGTAAGCCTGTGCTGCACCTATGCAACCTGCATACGTGCATTGCACACATTGGTTCTCCTGTTGTCATCAGCAACACCCAGCTTGACCACATAAAAGCATCACAGCGTCCCACCAGCACCTCCCCTACTCGGAAGCCTGAGCTCGCAAAAGACTGAGAGCAAACACATGTTGCTAAGGCTGCTGAGACAATGCACTGATGTCATGTGAGACACCAACAAATGATTCCTGTCAGAAGTGCTCAGCACCACACGCCCAAGGGTTTCCGAGAAGTCGATACAATGATAAACACTTCTCCAAAAAACTGTTGGGAAAATTTCTACACGTGTGGGATGCACCTGCTGTCAGCATACAGTCAGGTGCTGCATATGAGCTGCTGACGGCGCTTACAGCACAGAGGCAGAACACTGACGTTGCTCTAGACTGCTGCCCTACAGTCCCATATAGGAGCAGAACTGCAGTCATTCTCTAGTGCCCTTCTCCAATGGAATGCATGATATGGAGTGTGAATGTATTCTGCAGGCCTTGTTGGGATATGGTGATGGGGATGTCTTTGGCATGAGCTGTCTGTCAGTGTGTGGACCGGCCAGCGACAAGAAGGTCATGCGCCAGATCGTGACTCTGCAACGAACCGGACAGCCGGGAGCAGCCAAGGTGCTGTGCTACAAGCGTGACGGCACACCCTTCTGGTCAGTTGCATGCACTCTTGCTGTGCTGTGCTGTGCTGTGCTGTGCTGTGCTGTGCTGTGCTGTGCTGTGCTGTGCTGTGCTGTGCTGGGCTGGGCTGGGCTGGGCTTCATTGCTCTGGCACCAAGATCAAGCTCACACACATACACTGCTTTGTTGCAGGTCCCATGCTCAATCTGCGCTGAAAGTGACATGACTTCTGTTGCGCTGCGTTGTTGTGACTACCAGATCATGCATACATAATGCCTCAAATGCAAAATCAGTCCTCAGTTTGGCTGTGAAAAGCAAGCTGAGCCTCCTTAATGAAATGCAAGTGCTTAGACCTGCAGTATTCGAAGCACTCACAAGGGTTTGTCCAGCAGTCACAAGGGTTTGTTTGCGCATATGAAAGGGCCAAGCAAAAGTGGCCTGCCCTAGAATGGTGCCCCTGCTGGTCATGCTATATGGGAAGGCCTGCGGCTTAACAACAAAATGCAGCTTTACTGCGCAACAATGTTGCTCACACCCTATCAGGCTCTCCCAGCAACAGCAGCTTTCAACTTTCCTTGTGCAGAATCTGAAGCTTGTCTCAGGTTGTGACGCTTGCTGTAGTACTTGCAAACTGCCTTGCAGGGCGGTACTGTACAACTTCCCTTTGCACACCAATGTTGCACAGAGCTCAAAGGCAGAGCAACCGGGAGCAAAGCAGGGCGGTAGCGCTGCAGACAGCCCTGCAGCAGCAGCTAGCCCTGCTGCACCAGCCCTGACTCAGCTGTGCCTACTAGTTGATGTGACTGCTTCCAAGCTCAAACGGGTGGGGCGGTACAACCTGGGGCGGGTGGTGGGCCGGGGGGCGTTTGGGGTTGTGCGGCTGGGGCAGAATACCCAAACAGGTGATGTTCCCAATAACAGCTGCCACATTGCAGTCCACAATGACAGACTCTGCGGTTGTCAATTCCATTGACAGCTATGCATGGACATTTTCACATTGTTGCAATTGTTACATCACTCTGATGCCTGCATCTGTGCCTCTGAACAGGTGAACTTGGGCGTGATTGTGCTTGCACCTATGCCTCTCAGTGTCAAGGACTAACTTCAGCCAGTATGCAAATACGTATCTGGACAGATAGGTGCTGTGGAGTCAGCAAATCTCAGCAAACGGTCTCATCATGCGCATGAAGTACCCTGCATGCTTGTATGTAGATATGCATTTGAAGCTGCTCATACTGCTGCAGGACAGACAGCCACATTTCCAGCCTGTGAAACCCAGCAGCTTTTGCGCAAAGATAGACAACTCTACAAGCCTGCATATAGATCCAAGACCTCAGATGCTGCTGCTGGTATGCAGAACCTCGGTGATGTCAGCAAATCTACAGTGTACAGATGGACAACCTTGCAAGCTTGCATGTGATGCAGCAACTCAGCAAAATTGTGGCTGTTGCAGGAGAGACAGTAGCAGTGAAGTCTGTATATATGCCAACACTACTGTGTACAGATGGATAACCCCATAAGCTTGCATGTGATGCAGCATCTCAGCAAAGTTGTGGCTGTTGCAGGAGAGACAGTAGCAGTGAAGTCTGTATATATGCCAACACTACTGTGTACAGATGGATAACCCCATAAGCTTGCATGTGATGCAGCATCTCAGCAAAGTTGTGGCTGTTGCAGGAGAGACAGTAGCAGTGAAGTCTTTATATATGCCAACACTACTGTGTACAGATGGATGACCCCATAAGCTTGCATGTGATGCAGCATCTCAGCAAACTTGTGGCTGTTGCAGGGGAGACAGTAGCAATAAAGTCTGTAGATGCCAGCAACTTCCGCAGCATTGCTCAGATAGATCAGATCCAGGATGAGATCAGCGTGCTGTCAGGCCTGAAGCATCCCTGCATCATCCGCCTGCTGGACATGCACTTCACCAATAACATCTTCTACTTTGTCATGGAATATGCCTCCGGCGGCTGTTTGGTGGACTATGTCAGGAAGCAGGTAGGCAGACTTTGGCCTCCATCCATGGATTGTGTGGCTCAGACGCTGCTGGGAATCAGCCCTGGTGTATCTAGAACATCTCCACAATGTAGAAACGCATTTTTACTGTCCCCAGACGTTTCTGAATTTAGATTTCCAGTGTAGGGATGACCTTTTGGAATCAAAATAGACACTTCGGGATTGAAAAGAGCAATATCTTTCTGTGCGTGTCTTGAGCAAGATCTCTGCAGCTTTGGTGGGTAGGTGTTCTTCAGTAGCTTCTGAGCAAGAACAAGTGCGTGGCAGCTCCATCAATTTGTTTGTCTGCAGGAGGTGGGCAAGATTTGAAGTCCTTTGCCTGGCTGTCTATCAAATGCACTTGCCCTGGGCTGTTTGCTGCATCCATCCCTACAACTCCTTCCTACTGCTGCCTGTTTGTGCCTTTGCTGTTTCCGCTCAGTAGAGCACCAATCCAGCAGATAGCTTGCTCGCCCATGCAAGCCTGAAATCATCACCTATAGGGCCTGATTGCATTGGCTTGCTACTGCAGCCTGGGGCAAAGCTTGAGGAGGAAGAGGCAAAGCGCATCTTCCAGCAGGTGCTGAGTGCCATGGACTACTGCCACAGAAGGTATGGCTCAGCTGCTGCTCTCTGCGTTTGTGCTGCTTGCTGCAATGTTGCTACATACACTGCATGATGTTCCTGTACAAGTGCTGATGTGGTCAATATATGTTAGTCACAAGGCCATTCGTTAGGGCAAGAGAACCTTATATACAAACGCTTCATTTGGTCATTGTATGTGAGTCACAAGGGCATGTATTAGGCTGTTTCATATGAGGGAAGCGTCTTTGAGTTACAGTCTTGAAGACAGTCAAACTGCATAGTTGCTGCTCCCATAGTACCAATTGGGAAAGGCAGTATGCCCCTGCATCACATGTTGTGTCTGTCTGTTTTACAGGAGGGTGATTCACAGAGACCTGAAGCCAGAGAACATTCTGATGGACGAGTCCTCAAATGTCAAGATTGCTGACTTTGGGTTGGCGGGCATCACAACGCCGTTCTCTGGCAACTTACGGCAGCTGTGTGGAACTCCTGAGTTCACGGCTCCTGAGATTGTCCAAGGCAAGGAGTACAGCGGCCCTGCTGTTGACATCTGGAGTCTGGGAGTCATCCTGTACGAGCTTTTGCAAGTAAGCTGCCCATTGGCTTGCCCTTCACGGTCCTGATGTTGCTAATGCATGATTTTTGAATGTCCGGCTCTCCACGCATTTAGACGCCAGTATGCCCCTTGTTTTCCTCGACCATCAACGCCGTGAGGCGCACAGCAAGATCACATGCAAATTTCCAAATTCTGAGCTGTCTTGATGTCTTCCAGATTCAAAATTTGTCTTCTTCTACATATGGTCACTGTAACCTCCCTCTCCAAGTGCTTTGTGAGATGTTTAAGCTTGTCTCTGTCCTTTGGATTTTGCGTGAGCATCACCATAATTTGCCTCTTCCTGCCTTGTGGGGCCCCAGTTGTTGTTTCGGGATCGTGTCATCCCTGCCTATTGGCTATGTCATTTCCGCCCCCACAGGTGTCTCATCTGTGCCAGCTGGCTATCCCTTATATCACTCCTTGACTGTTTCATGCCTGCCTCCAGCATTTCTGTTGTTGCCTGCATGTCCTCGCCATGTGACTTTCCAATGTAGCCCCCCTCCCTGACTCCATCAGCACTTCATCTTTGCTCTTTGGCCTACTTGACCCTGCCCCTTGCCTGAGCACTGCTGCCCTTTGGCCGTCACAACTTTTCCTTGGGTCTTCATTCATGTTCCTGCCCTGCCTGTACTGCTCTGTATTTTCAAACGGGCAAGTCAAAGCAAAACACGGCGGGCAAATGATGGGCAGATCACCAACCAGGCTCGATCACACCACAATCTGCATGGTCAGCGTTCCTTCATGACCATGCAGGTTGTCAAAACTGTCGGATTGGTAGACCTTATGGAGATGCGCAACACAGACTGCTGTGGAGAGACAAGACTGGTCCCGCATGTACCTAGCTCTTCATGAGCCGGAAAGCGTCTTTATTATCTATTCATTACTTACATTCCTTGATGGGTGTTGCCTGGTGTATAGGGGAAACTGCCCTTCCAGGCAAAGGACCAGAGTGGGCTCTTCAAGGCAATCGTGAAGGGGGTGTATGACCCCCTGCCTGATACCAGCAGCACCAGCCTCAGGCACATCATGAAGGGCATGCTGCTTGTCAACCCCGTGAGTCACACACACCACCTTGCACACCTGGCTTGCATGATCACCCTTTTGAGAAAGCGCACCTCCTGAACCAAACCACCTGAACCAAACCTCCTGAACCAAACCTCCTGAGTCTCCTGAGCCAAAGCTCCTGAAAAAGCCTTGCTAAGAACATCTGCTGTGTGGTCTTGTGAACATTAGGTGGACAGTCACTGCCCTGCTTTTCAGGCAGTGCACTTGTGCACTCCATGTTCAAACACTCAGCAATTCACACGCAATGCTGAACACCTAAGCTAAGTGCTGTAGTTCTTGCACAAGCTTGCACTAACGCTGTGGTCTTGCAAACAAGTCCCCACGACATGTATGAGCATCATCTTTGACTGTGCGACTGTGCATGGCCCCCTGCTCAGAGTGCACAGCACCAATCTCTGTCTCACAAAAACCTCAGGCATACCTTCCCACTGCATCTGCTTGACTGCCGGTAGCATGCATCACAATGTTGCAGCTGCAACACAGACGATTGTTGTAATTTAGCACAGCATGTCAGTCCTAATGTGTCTAATGATCGTGCCCTGACAGCACACCTGTTCGAATGCAGCAGATTGCAACACATTGTCGGAGCTGCAATCAAACTACTGCATTCTTTCATGAGGGCCTGGACTGCAGTCATTGTGGACCTTGATGGCTGTGAAAATCTCTCTGAGTGCTACAATCATGACTCAGAAGCATTGTGATTTGAGCTGAGCTCAGTCTCTGCCGAAGGAGTATGTCACAGCTGTTTAGAGCTGCAGGAGTGCTTGTGCATAATAATCATAGTAATAATAATAATAATGACAATAACAACAATAATAGTAACAAGAATAACAATAACAATAATGATGATAATAATAATAATAAATAATGATAATAACAATAATAATAATAATAATAATAAATAAATAATGCTCCATGCTCCATGGGCTTGAACTGTTATGGCTTTGAAAGCAAAACCAGTGTAATATGGTGACCACAACTTCAGCTGACATGCTGCCATGTGCAGGAGGAGCGCATCACAATGTTGGAGCTGCGGCACAACCCCTGGTGTGAGGGCCTGGACTGTGTAGATTCCATAGAGGAGCCCCTGGAGGGGGATCTTGAGGGAGACCTGGACCTGGAGGGTACCCCCCTGGAGGGAGCAGCCTCACAGGATGACACCATCTCCAGCAGCTTGCAACTGGTGCTGCCTAGCGACTTTGCCCCTTCCAGAGTCAACAGTGAGTCAGCTGTTCCTGCTGTCACCATTCCTGCTGGTCCAATCACTGGTTCTCTTGTAAGGATGGTGGTGTAGCCATCAGTATACTATAGTTCCCTGAGCGCATGGTGGAATGGATGCAAGTAGGTAGCATAAAGTAGGCTCACCGTAACCAGGTGATTGGTCTTGCATGTTGTGAGAACTGCTGTGGTGAGTTGGCCTGGTGATTGCTGGTGGGTGTTTGGACTGACTTGCTCACAACGCACAGAGACTGCAATCACCTTGAATCAAGATGCCAAAGCCACAGTGCAGAGTTCTGATGAGTGTTGTCTAGTGACAGAATAGTGCATTTGAGTGAGCATGCTGCATGACGTACCAAGCCATATTTTATACAGGTAAACCCTTGCTTAATGCGCAGTGATTGGTCATGTGCCCAGGCATTAACACCAGGTGCTGCCAAATCTTCCACGTTGATGATGCGACAACGAACATGCTGCCAGGCATATCATGCAGCACTTTAACAGCCGCATGACACAGCTGTAGTTGTGCCATTCAGCTGTCACAGCGTCTCTATCATGCAAACCTTGCTCAACTAGAGCTTGATGCTGCTAGGCTCCATTTCAGGCAAAGATGACCTGCAATGCACGCGCTTGCCTGCAGTGCTGCAGCAGAGCATTTACAGCAATAACAATGTGCCAGCCCATGCCTAGCTCCACACCAACAAACAAAGCACCTCAATTTCCAGGCGCCTACTCATGGCTTGTGTTCCACAGCAAACCACAGAAGCCTTGTCCTGGCCCCTACGTATGGCGTGCAAAGGCTGCACCACACAGCCACACCTTTCTCCCTTGCTCCTCTCAAACAGCAGCCATGCAGCACTGGATGTCTGAAGGCCTGCGTGTTGCAGGGTACACGCCTTCAGATGCTCAAACATCTCTCATTATCAACATTGCTTTGAGCCGAAATCAAGATGACTGATTTTGCCTTGTGTGGTCATGAATTCAGGTGGCTTTCCCACAGACTCACTAGACGGCGATGATGGAGCTTCAGTGAGTGGTGGCGTTGACGGCGAAGAAGAGCCTGGTTCACCAGCCACCAGCCGTGCAGGGGCTGCAGCAGGCCCCACACGCAGGCGGGGCCTGCCCACCCCCCCTGCCACCCCTAGCACCCCTTCCAAAGGAGGTACACCGCAGTCCCCATTGTCGTACCCGTCGCAGTCCCAGTTGTAGTTCCCCTGTATTCCCCATTGTAGTCCCCATTGTCGTCCCCATTGTCGTCCCCATTGTAGTCCCCTGTACACTGTAGTCCCCAATGTAGTCCCCTGTACATTGTAGTCCCCAATGTAGTCCCCTGTACATTGTAGTCCCCATTGCAGTCCCCAGCTGCATGCATCCAGCCTGGCTCCTGAGGCTATGCACAACATGAACCCTGTCTGCTGCCAGAGGCTTTCATGCTGATTGTGCCAGGCAAGATGCTGGTCTTACACATGCTCGTACCGTGTTCATTGGAGTAGCTTGTCCAATTGCATGTGTGCAGTCTTGGCAATGCAAAGTCTACTTCAAAGGGCAGATGCCCTGCTGCACACAAATCACCAATGCGTGTTGCACTGCATGATAGATGCCTTGTGATGGTTTTGCTCAAACACAAGCTCACAGACCTCAGCTTCGTCAGGAGACATGGGCAAGGCTGCAGCATTACAGGTACATTCCCCAAAAGGATGGCCTGCACGTCAGCAGAATCATTGCAGCCACATTGCCGCACACAACACAGACAGGCAATGTCCACCAATACCCACAATTTGCACAACTTTGCAGGGGCCCGGTCCATGTTCTCATCAGATGCAGCGCGTAGGGCTCCTGGCAACAGCCCTGCTGACTTGCCCCGCCCAGTGAAGCAGGGCTCAGATGGCACGCGAAAGGCAACCAAGGCCATGGGCATTGGCTCACTGGCCATGTCGCCGCAGAACTCTGGCAAGCTTGCAGGCAAGCATCACTGCTCACTGCCTAATGCATGTACCAAATTCAAATTCGAATTCAATTCAAAAAAATAGTGTTTTTAATATATAGAGTTGTCTATAGAGAGTTTGCATGTACCACACCTGTCATGTTTATCACAATGATCATGTGATGTCCGTTATGTTGATTTGTATGCATGTTGGTGTCGTGAACTTTAGGGTGGAACTTGCTGCAGGCATCTGCTGCTGCATGAGAGGACTCCCTCAGGTCTTGTACAGTTCTTCAGTTGCTTAGACCACACACTTTCGCTCACTTGTCCATTTATTTGTCTGTTCATGCATCCACTCACCCGTTCATCCATCCATCTACCCTACCTTTCATACATCCATCCATCCATCAATTCATTCTTTCATACATGCCATCAGTCGTTCATCCATAGCGCTCCCAGCTTGTTTGCATGATTGCTGCTTGCTGTGCTTACAACCTGGATTGATGCAACTCACAAGGAAAGTGTTGGGGGTATGAAAACATGCAAATGTTGCTGTGTGTTGGTTTCAAGAAATGTCTGTTCTGTCTAATCGTGCATTTCCTGACTGCCTGCAGGACAAAGTGTGCCTGCTGCAGCTCACAAGGGCAGGAGAGCGTCGGTGATGGGTTCCACAGATAGCAGCTCCACAGTCGCTGCCTCCAGCAAATCATACACTGGTCAACAGTCTTCCCACAAACTTGCTGCCTCAGGAGAAATTGATGCTACAGACAGTCGCACCAAACCTAGTGGTTTGCCCCCAGTTCCGACAGCCATCAAAGCTCACAGACGGTCGGTGAACTGATACTGACACTGGTATTGCCGATGCATATATAGCTCATATGGGTAGGTGCAGTTGCATTGTGATCCCATTCAAGCCCTGCTTGATCTGGTAAGGTTGGCAGCATTTGGTTCTTAGTCGTGCGCGCTGGGAAAACTTCAGAAAAGCAATAGCTGCAATTGTTGTGGGCCGCAGGCACAAACTTGCTTTGCAGTCTAGACCTGTCAGTTCTGTGACAAACAAATCATGGTCATTCTTTTACATCACACCCATCATCTGATTTTGTAACAACCAGCACCTGATGACTGGTCTAATGTTTGCAATTGACATCTCTAGGTGCTGTCAGAATTTTGCAAACAGTGCACTATCATGTGCCACGTGTCTTTATGTGTTTCAGGTTGACACAAGTTGCAATACTACCCTGTCATGCCTGAACCTATTTTTGGCTCACAGCGTTAACATCACAGGCCTTAAGGGTGGGGGTGTCCAAGCAACAGCTGCAGAGGCCCTGATAATGTCTATCATACAGTGATTGTATCACTCAATGCAACCCTTGATCTCGGTCATGGATCTGTTATTTGAGCTGCAACGCTTTTCCGTACAAGTGTCGTCAGGGATGACGTCTCTTTGGTGATGGACGCTTGCGGAGACGTCAATGCGGGACGGCAATACCGCTGCTAAGTCAAAGGCAAACCTGAATGCTCATGACATGGCAGCTTCGAATGTTGCAGATGCTGCTGTAGCTTTGGTCATCACTCAGATTGCATAATACCAGAATTGAGACTGACCAAGCTTTGAGCCCTTAACAGCACATGCGCAGCACCTGTGCAGAGGCACAGTATGCCAGGACAACCTTGGAAAGCAGAACAGGCAATGTTTGAGGGCCTGGTGCTGCCTCAAACCAACCATTTGACAGCGCCTGCTACAAGGCCAGACTGTGGTCCAGCTTGACTTGCCATGTCAAATAGAGCCTCTTGGGCTGCATCCCAGTCTTGGCAGCACTGGGAATCCAGCATGTGACATCTCTGAGCTGCATCAGTGGCAAAAGTTCTAACCATGGAAGCTTGCCCACAGCATGCCCTGCTTTGACAACTTGGCATATGTCCAATGATGGTGAATCTGTCACACCTCTTTTTGTTATAGTGAGCCTGCTGCTTGCACAGGACCAAGTGGCGCATAGGCCATTACATTTGCAAGAGCAACAATGATCCATGCACACGGCTGCCAGGTATTGGGCATTTGGAGCAAAATCATTGCCTACTGTGTACAAGTAGACCAGGGGTGCAACCAGCTTGAGTTTGAGGAAAATAAAGCAAATTAGGATCAATGCCTGCTAGTAGGCAGTTCTGCATATGTGTACTAGGCAGCCTACAGGTAATGAGCAGGACATTTCAGTTGCTGAACATTGCATTGTACATGGCCATTCATGACATCCTAGTGAGCCAGCATAGTCACGTACATGACCATCTCGAAAGTCAAATTTGAAGCACTATGACATTGTTCGATGATGTTGTAGCCTAAGGGCAAAATCCCACAGTGCGCATTAGATGCCCCTCAACTTGTACCCATCTACAGATGACTTGAAGTCAACTTCAAGCCTCTCAGTGGTCACATGTTCAGTTGGCTCTGCAGAGCTGCTCAAGGAAACCTACTGACGCAACATTTTTGCATATGACGTACAGTATATACATGTATGTATGTAGCTACAGCCGCGACATGGGCCCATGCCAAAGAACACTTGTAATCATAGTCTTTTTTCTGTGGGATACATGATGCACATGTAATCACAGTGTATAAAAAGACGACGCATGCAAGGACAAGACCCTCTGAAATGCCAATGCCAAAGTGTTTGTTAAAGGCAGTTCAACAACAGTGACCATGTATCTTAACCCGCACATGAGGGCAGTGAGCAGCTAGCTGATAGGCAAGTCTTGTCAAACTGGAGGCAGCGCTGTCCTTCAAGTACAGCCCAGAGAATGACACAAAGCTTAAGTGCTGTAGCGTGGTGAGCTGAATTATGCCATCATCAAACGCAAGAGGACCTGTCAATTCAATACGCTGCAGAGCCTGCATTGCAAGCCATGGCACCTCACCAATCAATAGGCGTTCATCACCTCCAGTTGTCAGATTGGACAACTTCAAGCTTGATAGCCGTGAAAGCAGGGTCAGGCTGTCACTCACAAGACATGCATCCTGCACATTCACCTCCAGGTCTACCAATGATGTAATATCGCACACCCAATCTAGAAGGAAATGAATTGGCTGCCAGCTAGCTAACTCAATGCTCAGGCTAGACAGTTGTGTTAAGTCCGACATACTTGCTGAGATTTTGAATTCGACGCAACTTCCAACAGCAAGTGTCTCTTCAGGCATTGATGCAAGGAAAAGAGTCTCTGTCAAGGCAAGATTCATCAAGCCTTTGCACTCAGACAAACCCCTTTCATGAAAATCAAGCAATGTGGCATAATCACAATACAGGCTTTTAAGACTTGGGGCATGATTTGGCCCTTTCAAACACTGAACATGGCTGCCGACTATGTGGAGACGGGCCAACTGAGGACCTACTGACAGGTTGAAGAACCTGCCCATTGCAAGAGAGAGGTCTGACAGGCGTGCCAAAAAACTGCAATGGTTGCAAATCCAGATCGTCCTCAGGCATGTCTGAGGACATGTCGAGATGACACTGTCTCAACGAAGAGAAGCTTGCCAGTCCGTGTAGTGTAGCTGAAGATACTCCTGTCAAATGCGCATAAGCAAGCTCAGACTCCAGGCAAGACAGACCTCCCAACACCATTTCTTGATATGGACTGATGTCAAAAGACTTGACTGTGTGTACGAACTTAGCAAAGCGCCGCAGCCACAGTAACAGGCTTGGCATCATGTTGCTCGCATTGCCCTCAGCCAAAATGACCTCAGTTGAAAGCTCAGGGTGCACAAGGAAAACCTGATGGAATTTGCTGCAGACCAACTTGAGCTGGTAGAAACGAGCTTGATCAGACAGCGAAGCTGCAACTATACTTTCACGGTTACGGTCATGGGCACAAAAGTTCACAATTTCTTTGCTATCCGGCCTTATAAACTCAAATATTGTCTTCCACAGCTCTATCGGCAGCTGATCGACGAGGTTCTCACGGCTAGCAGATCCCTTGCTCCAGCTTGGCATCTTGAGCTATTGCTTAGTCTGCAGGCTGGTCAAGCGTTTGCTGCCGACTACACACCTTGCACAGATGCAAGCAACGCTAGCTGGCCCACTTGAACCAAGTAACATTGAGCTGATGCACGTTTGAATAGTCAGGACGCACCAACGCACACCATGGTCAGGGTCCCCAGTCAGGTCCCCAGTGCCAGCCCAGTGCACCGCGCCCGCCTTTGGACTTACCGGCGGGCTGTAGCCCTTCAGTGGGCGCAGAACAAAGTGGGGGTGCATTTTGCACGGCAACAGGTACACGGCGCAATGTATTGTCTCGCTGCCCATTTGCACCTGCGGAGATGTGACTGAAGTCGTTGAAACCTCTGCAAGCTGGCCGCTACGCTGGCCATATTGGACTCAGTCAGCCCATATTCCCCCTCCTACAGACCTATAATCGCGCATATACACCGCATACCCATCGGCACCAGCGGGACTTATAGGTGAGGGCGGCTTCTTTGTCAAGGTTTTGGCAACTTAGATTGGTGAGTCAGCGCCCTTGATGAAATCGCGCTAGCAGGCTGATCACAGCGCAAGCATGCATTCTGCACAGGGCGTCAGGCAACTTACCAGAAAATATCGCCTGGGCTGCGCATCTTAGAGTCTCCATAACTCTCTTCATATCACAGGCTGTGCAATCACCACAATATGGGCAAACGCAGAAAAGCGAAGACAGACAGTCATCACAGCAACGCTGGTGACACCTCGGAAGCACATATCTCGCCCAACGTAAGTGTTAACGGCCCTGCAATAGGCACACATAAAGGGATCAAACGAAGAAACGGCGATGAACACGCCAAGTCCTACTTTCAAGCTTGCGTCAAGTTTATTTCAATATGCTCAATTTGCTTTGCTTTCAGTGCCACCCCGTGTCTTGGGTTGTGTACTGGCACTACTTTCTTTCATGTTGCTGAGCTTGAACCTGTATCGGAACTCACACAACATGTGCACATCATGGTGCGTAAATGGACAAGCCCAACCTTATCTTGCAGATAACGACAGACTCATCTCCTTCTTGTCATGTCTTCTTGTTGCAATTGAGCAGGGGAGTGAAGACAAGCTTGCAAAGGTTAGAAAATTCTGGCAGAGTTTATCTACTGGGCAGCGCTCCAAGATCCTCAGCATCAGCTTAGATGACATTTGGGCCAAACTGCCCAATGTGACAGATGATGGTGAGTGTCTGTATAGCCTACATCAAGCAAGCACAACTTTCCTTGTCATGTGCAAAGCAGAAAGCTCTCAGCACAGGAGCAACATGTGTGCACGCATGTTTGCATAAGTTTGCAGGCGTGTTGGTGTCATGTCACATGGCAATGTTCAGCAGACTAATCAAGCTTCTGCACACTTTCCAAGCATGTTCCATGACATGTTACACAAGACAAGTAGTGCCACATACACAGCATCATGAGCAACTGACTGGTGTTGTCGCAATCTGTACTGAGCATTGATCATGCACTGCTTGTTGCAATGGCTTTAGTATGTGTGCGCTTGTAGAAGCGAGGGCCAAAGTGCAAGAAGGCATCAGGCGGCTATGTGAAAATGGCAGCTGCAAGCGATGGCAGTGGACCACAGGCTAACCCTTGTTCTGTGATGAAAAAGCCTTCAGGTGTGTACTGAACGGCCTGAGCAGGACAACTCGTGCATGCCCGATACCATGTTTGCCATTACTTCTGACAGTGGTCCTCAGCATCCCTTACCAATGGCGCATCCGCACATAGCTGACATCTGGTAGTTAGCTTCTGAACACAGTTTGGAGTGCCAGCAAGCCCGGCCTCTGCTATTTTCTGCTGGCGATACAAGTAGTTGCTGTTTTGGCTTGCGTAGGCTTGAGCTGGAAAAGGGTAAAACTTGGATGTGCAACTGATCTTTGAAACGCTCAGCCCCTGTTGACCTGCCCTTGTATCTGCTATGCCTGTGCATTCATGCAGGCTGGACGTCAGGCGTCAGCACATTGAGCCACACCTGCAGAAATACATCCCTGACACCGTCAAGACAACAGTTGCAGAGAAGCAGCTGCAGAAACGCATGTAAAGCTCCCTCCTGAGGCTGTTGCCTTGACAAACCATCTAGTATCAACAGCATTTCACCTGAGCTTTGAAGCAGTGTATTTCAACTGACCATTGCAGGCTGCTTGGCACTTGAAGCTTTTGTCACCCAACACATTGTCATGCAGCATTTGTCACATTGTTATGCAGCAGACAGTTGTCCACTTTGCTTAATGATGCCTTGGTCCATTTCCACATTGACTGCTCCACGTGACACCTTGACCAGACACTTATGTTGCTGCCAGCATCATCAGCAAGCCTATCACACTGCACTCATGCTGAGATCAGCCCTAGGCCTCCACCTCACTTCATGCTTGCTGCTGTGCAGTTCAGCGCTGACAAGGCAGGTGAAGCAGCAGCAGAGTGAGCCAAGGCTGAGTGAGGCTGAGAGGTCCAAGCTGGAAAGATGGCGCCAACCACCCAGGACCAATCTGGCCAACTTCATACTTGCTGCACTGCATAACGAGCACAAGTACCTGTGAGTGCACTTCCAAACAGCTCTGCTGTATCACAATGCTGTATCACAGTGGTCTGTGCAGTTCAGTGCACATTCCTGTTGGACTGCAACTGAGCAAGCCTAGACTGTACGGCCCAACATACTTATTGGGTCCTGCAGAAATTGATGGCAACATACACAACAGCTTGTGATATACTCTGCATGCCAGCGCTGCAAGCTCACACAGAGTTTCCTGCTTAGTGGGGTTGGTTTACGGTTATGATGTCTTGCTTTGTCAGCTCTCTACATTGCAACACCCAAAAAAGCCTTATGGTGTGTTGATGTACCACGTACACATGCTGACGTGCAGGTACAACGCCACCAAAGCTCCCATCATTGTGCACATATGTTGCTTTGTTAATTCTATACATTGCAACACCCACAAATATAGTGTGTTGCTGAACCACGTCTCAAACGTTGACATGCAGGTACAATGCCACCATAGCTCCCATCATTGTGCACATATGTAGCGTCATGCCTGAGGGCAAGCGCTACAGCAGCTTGAAGGATGGCAATGGCCAGCTGTGCCTAGAGAACAGGGACCTGGATGATCTGCCATACAAAGAATTTGAGAAGGTGGACAGCTGGCTTGACCGCAAGGTGCATGACTTTGAGGCTGCAGCATGCCAACAGGTAAAGCTGCTCTGATACTGTATGATAGATGACTACATTCAATAAGATCTGGTCTGGTGCAGAACGCTTGCAAAGAGTCAGCACGCATGCCTGCCTTATGCGCAAGCTTGCAGAGAGCCTTGCAGCTGATGCTCCTGCTTGGCAGGCCAACTACTTGATTTCAAGCATCTTGATGAAAGTGAGTCACAATGCAAGGGTGTATCTTCATGCTGTCATGCTATGTCATGCTGCGTGTGCAGGTTGGAAAGGAGGCTTTGCAGCATTTGCAGCCCTTCAAGATGACAGACAACAACAGCAAGCTAGCAATCAGAGCAGACTGGCTGCATCAATTGCAGGTCAGGCCACATCTGTACCAGAAACTTTACAACAACTAGATTTGCTGTGATGCCGCATCACTTCTGTATGCCTGCTCACAGAGCATCCGGACAAAGCTGCATGATCACAATCACATCTTCACTGTAGTGAGTGTTGTTGTGAGAGCTGTCAAGATGCGGCACATGTCATTATTTTGTCGTGATAGGCCTATCGTACACGGCGTACCCCGATGGTTGCAATAGTTTACATTAATAATTTATGTTCCTGCCAAGGTTCACCCCCCTACCCCGTGAAGGGGCATTGGCGCTTGTGCGGCACATGTGCAGCTGCAATGAAGCTGTCCTGTGGTGTGTTGCAGGAGGCTGTTGCTGATGGCGGCCCTTCAGCTCAGCAGAAGGCACCTCTGAAGCAGTCCCAGAAGCGATCACAGAAGGCAGCTCAGAGGCCAACAGCTGGGAGCCGGGACACAGCTACAGACCCAGTGCTGGACTGGATCTTCAACACAAATCAGCCCTATCATGCCAATGATCCAGGCGTTCCTGGTAAGGAGCATTTCCTTCTGCCGCGCTTGCCCCCTTTTGGGGTACAGTTGTAGCCAAAGGCGGTTTGCTGCTGCGTGCAAGCACCTGAGTGCATGCTGTTCAACTTTGGGCAGCCACATGCCATGGCAGACAGAGCACTCTTGTATTGACCTATCGGTGGCGCAATCATCCAGCACGCCAGCAAATTGATTGATCAGATCCATCAGATGGAGGCCATTCTGTCTGTTGCAGGCTTGTCGCCTTTGACTGTCACAGAAGCCTGGCAGCAGCTGATGACTGCGTTGGTGGACTCGCACGACTTGGATGGGAAGTGTGATAGAGTGAGGGAGCTGATGGGTCACATACGCACGCGCAAAGAGGAGATGGCCAGGTCTGTTTGCAGTCTATATGTACTTTTCTGTACTGTTCAAGTGTGGCCTATGTGCAGACAAAATCATGTTGCTTGCAATGTCAGCTTCAACACCAACTGCAGCAGTTGCAGCTATATTGTGAGCAGGGTCATTATATTTGCATGTGAGCTGTACCATGTATCAAAGCACTGAAGCATACATGCTGCCTTCATGCTACCGACGTGAGTACAATGCTTGCCTTCAGCAGGACACAACATGACCTGTTCAACGCAGATGCGTCTCAGAGCATGCATGACGCTGAGTCTTGCCAGAGCATCTCTAGCAAATCCACTGATGGCCTGCTGCAAGGAGCAGCCTACTTCACTGCTTCCAGCACAAGGGGCAGCAGCTGCTGTTGTCTGAGTGTGTCCAGAGACCCTGATGCATGGAGTGTCTAATGTGCCTGATGGTCTGCAGAGTGGAGAACAGCGAAGCCAATAGGATGAAAGGTCTTCCTGACGTGGCGATCATCACGTGTCAGCTCCGGCAAGAGGTCCAGCTGACTCATGCCAGGAAGAGCAACGCTTCCTTCAGATGCCATTTGGCACAGATGCAGCTCTGCAAGCTCCTGAATGAAGCACGGCTGGTAACCAGAGACATGTTGTGTGGCATTTACAGTATAGTCTCCTGTTGAGGACATGTTGCGTCTGGGTGCTGAAGCATGCTGTGCTCTTGTTTGTGCTGGCATTGCTGAGTTGTGACAGGCGCCGATGCTATAGCTCAATCCTGAGGTATTGCTATCATCTAGCTCAAATCGCAGATAATTTGACAGTAGCTTTGCTGGAGTTGCTTTGCTTGTACCACTTGGAAACCTTTCTATGGGCAGGGGTGTAGGCCTACTAAGACAGCACACATTGCATCACCTGCGCCATTGCAGAGCCTGAGGCATACCTGCAGCAACAGCACAGACAATTTGCAGCTGCCTGGTGTGCAGATAATGGCCGGGCAAAGTGCTGTGCACAGAAGAGGTGCATACATGCTGAGACATCACACATTGCATCACCTGCACCATAACCAAACCTGAGGCATATCTGCAGCAACAGCGCAGGCAATTTGCAGTTGTCTGGTATGCAGATAATGGCCAGGCAGAATGTGGTGCACAGATGAGTTGAGGCTTATCTGCAGCAACAGCACAGGCAATTTGTAGTTATCTGGTGTGCAGATAATGGCCAGGCAGAATGTGGTCCACAGAAGGGTTGAGGCGCTGGAAGAAGTGATGCCAGGGAGCCCTGGGTCAAGGGACTTGCGCAAGCTGATGCTGTCCATGGGCATCCTTGATGAGTGCCAAGTCCTCATGCAAGACATGAGCCATCTAGACCGTACCTACGCGGTGAGACACTGTCGCAACGCCTGGCTGTGCTTGTGTTTGGTATGCAAATTTAGCGGCCAAAAGTGTCTGCAGTTGTCTACAGGCTCACGCTCAAGCTGCATGTGCAGTATTCAGTGCTGACAAAACTGGCTTGAAAGTCTTAGAAAGGAGTAGAAACTGACTGGAAATTGGGGCATGTGAACGCTTGCATGTGTTTATGTGCTGGCTTCTCGGTCTGGTTGACAGTTGACAGCCAACTGCTGCCCAGGACTGAAGCTGCCACCTGGCTCCTGTCAAATAGAGTCATCTTGAAATTGTTGGCTTTGCAATGACCTGTTCTGGTTTTGAGATCATCTAAGCATGTATGGCAATGCCCAATGCAAGGAGATAGTCTCTGGTTAGGAGGGGCCTCACAGATCACAGCAGCCAGCATGCTTTCAACAAGGGCATGACAGGTGTGTGGCAGTACAAAGCTTTGACGTATCGTTCCACTGACACTTTTCCACAGGAATTCAGGGTCAGGCAGGTTCAAGAGGAAGAGCGAGACAAGATGCACTGAGAAAGAGGAAAGCAAACAAAGGATTGTTATACGCAGTCATTGCAATAAGCAACCCCATTCTCAAAATACATCGAGGAATCCCAAGCCATATGCTTCCTACCATTTGTTATCCTTGCACTCAGCAATACTTGTTTTCTTTTAGGAAATCATTGAGTTGCCAGAAAACATCGAATAACTCTTCTGTTCCTTTGTTACACCAAGCTCTATGATCTACTGCCTCAAATAAATTTCTGTCGCCGCAGACCAACTCAAGAGAATGAGACCTGGCTGCCAACTGAAGTCTGTTACTGCAGACCAACGAAAGGGAAAGGGACATGGCTGCGGACAGGGAGGGGGAGTACATGGAGGAGCATGACCGGCTGCTGAAGTGGGCTGATTTCCTGGGCAAAACCAACGAGGCTTTCCGCACGGTGACCAGCCAGAAGATAGCTGCTGATGATGCCATCAGGCAAGCAGTGGGGCCAGGTTTCACCCATGGCTATGTGGAAGTCAACACACCGGAGACACATGCCATGGCTGCTGTTGTGCGCAAACTGGGGCGTATGAGGGAGACCTTCAAGAGCGTGAGTTGCAATCAGGCTTGAGATGCAGCAAGCAGTGTTTCTGGCAGGCAGAGTGCATGGGTGGCTGGCAAGCAGGACTGCTAGTGCTTTGTGCAGACTGCTTTGCAGCATGTGCGTGTGCTGCCTGCAAACATAGCTTCAAACAACGTGCAAACAGTGCCTGCCAGAAGTTCATACTTCGTGCAAGGGTGCCTGTATCGCTGCGGCTATCTTCTACCTGGCTGCAACTGCTATGAGGAGCTGTCATCATCCAGATGTTGATGATGTGCATGATGCATGGACATGCTAACGTCACTCAGCATGAGGTACAAGATGACTGATGCCAGTGCATGCAATGCAATGACTAATCCTGTCTGCCAGCTACTTATCCATAGCTGGATAGGAGTCACAAAGGCAGCTAAAGTTGCATTGCCAAAAGCAGTTTGTCACAACATTGTGCCATGCTAGTACCTGCACAAATGCATGCTAGTAGCATTCATTGCAACATATAAAATTTTCATACAAAGTAAAAACTTTATCCTTGAAAAAGTAAATGTGCCGAAATACTTATTCTTTCTCATTCACAGGCTATCTGGCCCAAGCTATGTACAGATCAGCAAGAAGCAAAAGCCTACAAGGCTTCTGAAGGGCAGCTGAAGCATCTGGAAGACCTCCTTGCAGAGGGCTGTGCGGTGCTGCCTCTGCTTGAGGCCCAGCTGTGCAATGCAGCTTGCAGTGACCCGGGGGTTGTCATTATGGATGAGGTTCTGTTGCCCCTGCTGCGGCAGCGCCTGACAACTCTGGCAGATGACTTCTGTGGTACACATCCCCAGGTGACTCTCTCACTGCCTCTGCTGCCTGATTCAGTATTAGCATCTGAAGGCACTGCTGCCTGATTCAGTGTCAGCATCCATTAGCACTGGTGCCAATCAATCAGTCAATCAATCAATCAATCAATCAATCAACCAATCAATTACATTTTTGTCTTTAGGACTCATCAGGGGAGTCAATAGACAATAACTGGGAAAACAATATACACTAAGCACTAAGTGTTCCAGCCAATTGTGTTTGTATGACATGTGTCTGGACCAAATGTTGCTGGTCGCTGTAGAGTAGAGTAGTGTAGGATCAACAATGTGATGCATTCGCTGCTGCACGATTGCTGCCCTTCTGGGTGATGTGATTGAGTGCAATGGCTTTTGACAGCTGTGTAATGACCTGTGTAATGACCTGTGTAATGACAACTCTGCACACAATGCCCTGTGCCTGTACAACCTTCTTGACGGTATGCCATGCTTCAAGTATATAATCTGTGCAGGCTGGTCCACAGCCCGGCTCCACAGCACTGACACCTATTGAGCTGCTGCTGGCTGAAGAGGACCGGACAACTGGTAAGGGCATCCCACAAGGGTCAATTTCAGGGGGCAGCAATGGGATGCTGCAGTCTGACAGGCACCAGAAAGGTGGTTCCAACACCACCACCACCACCACCATCAGCAGCAGCAGTACCAGCAGCAGTAGCTTGACTGCCAGCAGAGATGACATGAGCCACAGAAGCAGCACCAGCACCAGCAACAACAGCACAGCTGGAAGTAGTAGCACAGTGATAGGCATCAATGGTGGGTCAAGACTGGTGGACGCCAATGACCTTGAAACTGAGGTGTGGGGTGCTGATCACGGTGGCAATCATGACGGTGATGCTACAAAAGCAGTGCTGGAAGCCAACAAGAAGTTGGTCACAGCGACAGCATCCATGACCGAAGCTCTTGAGCAGGACTATGCTCAGAAGTATGAGCAGCTGATGGCTGAAGCAGCAGCAAGGGAAGCAGCTGAGTCAGCTTCTTCAGCAGCTACTCAAGCAGCTGCAGTGGATGCACCAGCTGCCTTGTCAGCTGCCGACTACCAACCCTTCAGTGACCCCTACTTTGATGGGCGCTTGTTCAACTTTGAAGCCTGCCACCTGTCCCCTTTGCACTGCAAGCCATCATACTGTGCCAGCTACCCAGATGACTTCATGGTGGAGTGTGCTAGTGACGCAGAAGCAAGAGCAGTGATCAAGGGAATGCCAAATGCCAAGTGGGGTATGACGGCAGCAGAGCGAGATGCAGTGTCGGGCGATGTCACGATGCCCAAGCTTGAGGTTCAGACTGGCTTGGGCATCGTCATCTGCTGTCCTGTCTCCAAGGTAGACAGGAGCAGTGCTCCTTGCTCTGTCAGACTCAATGCCTGTGCTTTTTCATGCAAGGCTGTGCATGGGTTGAACCAAGTCATGCATTTCGTGCTTGCAAAGACATGCTGCACTTATGCGTCTGAGCATGCTGCCAGGCTGTAACAGATCTCACCAGCTGATATTGCTGTCATGTCAAGATCCTGCTTGCTGAGAGCTTCGCTGACTTCTTCTGTGAGAGCAGTGACCTGAGCTGTGTTGCCTTGTGGGACCATTGTCAGGCTGTAGCTGTGGCCATCAGCCTGCCACCGCCCAGAAAAGCTGATGGCTCCTGATGGGCCATAGAATGAGTTGAACTGCACCGAGTGCTCATCAAAGGCAAACAGCTGTCCCTGTGTGCAGAGCCAAAAACACTGGCTCATGACATGCGCTTTGCAATGCTATGCTGGCAACATAGTTCTTGGTTGCAAAGAGAGTTGCAATGTTTCATTGTCACATTCAATGCACAGCTAGCAATGCTTCAATGTCATGTTCCATGCACAGCTGTTGAGTACCCAATGATAAGGCATTTGTGCACCATGATCTGAAAAGCAACTGGTTGCCAGCAACTTTTGAATGATGTTTCGTGACTCAGGACCACGAGTTGGCCATGAAATAAACACCTGCACAGCTGTAGCAGCAGCCTGCCTGAGCAGTGGATGTGCCAGGAAGTGACCAAAGTCTCTAGCAGTAAATACAATTTTTGCTGTGCCTCGGGGAATGGACTTGAGCAGGATACGCTGCTTGGTCAAGATAGCCTCAATGTCTAGTTGTGCCTTGCCCAAGAAGACCTGCAAGTTGCAGCTGATCTGCAATTGAAGGAGCAGGGGGGAAGGATGAGAACAGCAGGCAAGAGAAGGATGTGACCGGGGGTGCCAGCAAGCAGCGTGTGCAGAGACTTGCAGTATGTGAATGGCGTCAGTGCAGCAAGGTGACAATACTGCCTGGCAATACTACATTAGCTACCTCTAAGACTCGGGCTGTCAAGCCGGCTTTGCTTTGCCAGCCTGTTCCATAGATGTGGACGCTGTCAACTTGGCCGGCCAGCAATCCGAGCAGGTTGCAGCTGATGTCAGTTTCAACCTTGTCGTGGTGCCTGAGTCGGGACTGTAAAGCCGCTGTGGCAACAGCCTCCAGCAATCCAGCTGACTGCAGTCATATACAGCGATATGATTTTCACATGTGCGTACGAAGTGTTTTCTGCGCAGTTTTCAACGTAGAGCGTATATGTCGAGTATAAATACCAGATCAGTGCTGGCAGACCGCACGAAGACGAGTTTTGCGACTTGCTTTTGCCGGCGTCGAGATAGCAGCCCTTGCTTGCTGCTCACATTGTTTTTGCTGTCACAGTTTCTGCAGCTGATACGGCTGTGTCCAACAGTGACAGGCGCACGACCTGCCGCACAGCAGGTTACAAGATCTTGCTGGGCCAGCCGATTACAAGATGACCTCAGAAGCATCGGGAGAAGGGGTTCATGACAGGCTAAGCTAGCTGTGCCATTGCAGCCTGAGTGACGACATCGTGTGTTGTGCGCGCACCTGCGCAAGCAAGTTGACCGTTGATGGCTTATCGATAGCGAAGAAGAGCAAAGGCTCACCTTTCTCTCTCTGCCTCTCTCTCTGCTAGCGGAGCTGCACAAAGGGCTTTTGGTGCTACAAAGCGCAAATAGAGGGAGTGCCAAGAACGGTTGAGCAAAGTGGAGAGCGCAAGCGGAGCAAGTTTGAGGAGACCAGAAGAGCCTGAAACTGGATATGTACAGTATACCAGAAGAAGAAGGAGAGAGACAGCAAAGAACAGGCTCGAGGCGCTCCAGGTCTTGAACAGATCCCACTGCTGCAGTTGAGACTGCACTGAACGAGTCTTGAAAATTTTATGGAAAACTTTTCCCCTTTCCAATAGCTGCAGAAAAGCTTATTGCTGACCACACTAAACTAGACCGGTACAACTGGTGTTCAGCTCACTGGCATATAGTCCTAACGTGGGAAACGTAGTTGGGACACATTTTCCTCAGACACTAGCTTAGGTAAGCGACCATTTTTCTTGCTTGGGTTGAGTTTTTACTCTGTTCCGCATGACCATGTCCTGAAAGTAAAATGCAAGCAAACGGTGGGAAGCTTGCATATGGGTACCTTTTTTTGATGACAGGCTGCTCTGCAGTGCGCAGCAAGCAGCCTCATGTTGTGAAGTCAAATATATCGAAGTCAGATTTGGCAGGTACTGCTGCAGGTAGGCTTTGACTGTCTCATCTTGAAGCTCGAGCAGCCTAGATATTTTGCAGGGGCTGAAATGGATACCGACATGATTTTCAACGCGTATGTGTTGAGCACAGCGGCTGCTCATTACGAAGTAGTGTCAAGCTGCATGGAGGAGGTGCAAAAAAACACATTGCTTCTCAAGCTGCACAACGTTTGCACTGACGCCCTGGTGTTGATTAGGCCTGACTCTGCCTGCCAATCACGCAAAGAGGTACATTACTTTGAAGCTGTGGCAAAACTTGCCAAAACGCTGCTAGAGCTGCTACATGCAGTTGCAAACAGCTCGCAGAGAGTTCTGGATCTTGTTTGTGGTTCTGACAGAATGGCAGACACAAAGGAGGAGACCCAACAGTTATCCTCGGACTTTGCACACATCAGCAAATAAAACTTTCTTGGAGATGACCACTGGTGACATTGAATGCATCAAATACATTGTGGATCAAGTTCTTGCAGAGAGGAACATGGCAGCAGATGATGATGCGAAGCCCAAAATGCTATAGCACAGCATGTAAAAGGAATCTATGTTTTTGTACATGCATCTGGTCCTCATAATACATGAAGCATCTACTTGCAGCACAGTTTTGCAGAAACAGTAAGTACAGCAGCCTATGTGTCAACAGCTCAAGGCCGAACAACTGTTGGAGCAGGACACAAGCATAAAAGAGAAGACTATCATGGGCCCTACAGTGCTGACTGATGGCGAGTCACGCAAGCGCGGCTGTCTGTCCCAGTTCACAGCCAGTAGACTTTACTTGTACCCAGACGTCATGCGCCTTTCCATCCGGAATTCTGACCACACAGATGCACATGGCAATGCTGTCCATGGCTGTGGAGTAGATGCCAAGGGTGTGAAACACCTGCATGGACCTGCTCTGTCTCAGACCATGAAGGACTGGGCCCGCACCAGCTTGTTGAATGGCAGCACCACTCAGCAAATCCTGAAGCAGCATGCCAAATCAGCAAGCAGCCGCAGCCAGCTGCCACTCAGCCAGCAGCTGCTAACAGCGAGCCAGGTGTTGCTCAGGCAGATGACAGCGCTAAGCCAGCAGGCGATGGTCAGCTGCAGCACCCCCAGAAGTTTGTCATGGGAT
>JAABUP010000318.1_pt1 | contig 109278 bp, 105 predicted proteins | sample 5559201 | NCBI WGS metagenome assembly JAABUP01 (sample SAMN10711887, study PRJNA513373) | rock metagenome | isolation source: Antarctica rocks | place: Antarctica
CGGACCCCGACCGGCCACGACAGGCCGTCCTCATGGACAGCCCCCAGGTAGGGAATTACGTGACCGGCCACCAGGGACTCACGTGACGGAACAGGCCACCAGGTAGGGAACTACTTGACGGACGACAACCGTCGGCCGCGAGCAGCAGGATCCGCCGACAGACTGCAGCCCGGCTGCTCAAGGAGGCATGCGTCAAGATCCGGTGCCAAGGGCTCAACGCGGAGCAGCAGGCCGAGGCGGTGCGGCTCTACGGCGAGGGCTGGCCCTGCCAACGTTGCCGACCTGGCAGCAGCTCTGAAGACCTCCGGAAAGCACGAGAGCCCCAGCAAGGCTGGGGCTCTTCGGACCTCGACCGACCTACTCGAACCCATCCGGCTGGCGGGTGGTTCGAGTAAGCCTGTCATGGTGGAGGTGGCGGGAATCGAACCCGCGTCCAACGGCACCGCGTGCAGGGCTTCTCCGGGCGCAGCTCCCTGTGGTCTGCTCGGCCCCAGCGTTGTCGGGAGCAACTGCGCTGCCGGGCCCAGCTGCTGTTCGATGTCCCACCCGGGCCCGCAGCCGGCCCGGTCGGTGAGCCTCCTATCGACGCGGCCATCCCGGCCGGAGACACTCCGGGGGCCACGGCTTCACTGGGTATTAAGCAGCGAGAGCGAACTCAGTGCGGTTGGCACTTGTGTTTTCCGGCGCGGTGATTAACGAGGACGACGTCGGCTGCCTCGGCCCGCTTCCCCTGCCACGACATCCGCTGTCGAAGCCTGTCACCCCCTAGTCGTGAGTCCCCCACTCTACGTCCCGGGAGTCGCCAGCAGCACATCCACCTCGACCTGCACCGCGTCCTTGACCCGGAGCGCCCCGAGCATGGTCGAGTACGGCGTCACCCCGTGCGCGCTCTGCACTACCGGCAGCACGCCGGTCAATCGCGTGCCGCCAACCGCCCCGGCCGCCCTGGCCGCCCCGGGTGACGCGGTCGCCACCCGCCACAGCACCGGCCGCTCCACCCCCGCCACGGTGAGCAGCCCGGTGAGCTCCAGCGTCGCGCCGCGGTCCTCGACCCCGACAGTCGCGAAGGTGATGTCGCCGACGCCGAGCAGCTCCACGGCGTTCGCCACGATCGTGTCCTTGTCCTTGTCCGACAGCGGCTTCGCCCCGCCCTCACCGGAGACCACCACCAGCGAGGGCACCGCGGCGCGGACCGAGACCGAGAGCCCGTCCGGCCCGGACACGGCCCGCCCGGACCATTCCCTGGCCTCCATCAGCAGTCGGTGCCCAAACCGCGCGGCCTTGCCCTCGACGTCGGTGCGCAGCCGCAACGTGCCGGCGGCCGGGCCCAGGTCCCACGAGCCGTGCGGGCGCGCGCTCAAGCCGGGCTCCCGACCAGCGCCGCGCCGTTGTCCCAGCAGACCGCGCGCAGCCAGTCGTCGCCGAGGTCCAGCCGGGCCAGCGCCTCCAGTTGGTGGGCGTAGGGGTAGGGGATGTTCGGGAAGTCGGCGCCCAGCACGACCTTGCCGGCGAGACCGAGGTCGCGCACCCTGGCCAGATAATCCGGCGACGGCGAGAAGGGGAAGAAATCGGTGAACGCCATCGTGGTGTCCAGGCACACCCGCTCGTGTCGCTCCGCCATCGCGAGGAACTCCTCCTGCTCGGGCATTCCCATGTGGGCCACCACCAGCCGCAGCGCCGGATGGCGCGACAGCACCCGCTCGACGGGTCCCGGCCCGGTGAACCGACCCGGGGTCGGCCCGCTCCCGACGTGGGCGACGACGACGGCCCCCGCCTCGGAGAGCATCCCCCACACCGGGTCCAGCAGCCCGTCGGACGGGTCGTAGTCACCGACCTGCACGTGCACCTTCCACACCAGAGCCCCCGCCGCCAGGGCATCCCGGACGTACGCCGACACCCCCGGCTCCGGGTGGAAGGTCGCCGTCGGCACCACCTCCGGGACCTCGGCCGCCCGGGCCAGCGTCCACTCGTTCAGCCACCCGGCCATGCCCGGCCGGTGCGCGTAGGCAAGCGCGGGGAAGCGCCGTACGCCGAGAGCCCGCAGTGTCGCCAACCGCTCCGCGTCGTCGCCGCGATAGCGGATCGGCCACTCCCGGCCCAGCAGCGGCCCGGCGCTGTCGAAATAGTCGCGGACCTTGGCCAGCACCCGCTCCGGCATCAGGTGCACGTGCAGGTCGATCAGCCCCGGCAACCCCAGCGCCTGCCAGAACGCCGGCACGGTGGCATCGTCGGCCGGTCCCTGCATCAGGAGGCGCGTCCTGGCGTAGGCGAGGGCACGGCGGGATTGTACGGTGAGTCGCTCGGGCTCGATACTCCCACCTCGTGTGACAGGTACGCTCTGGACGTGACACACGCTGAGGTTCAGGTCAACCCGCAAGGTCGGGTGACGATCCCGGCGCAGTTGCGGAACGAGCTGGGGTTCCAGCCCGGCACAACTGTGGTTGCCTACGTCGACGCCGGCCGGCTGGTCCTCGAACATCGCGCGCACGTTCTGGGTCGGCTGCAGAACGATGTCTGCGGCGCGGCGACGGGCCACGGGCGGCACGGCAGCGTCGTGGACGAACTGATCGCCGAACGGCGGATCGAAGCGGCCGCGGAGAATCGAGGGCGTGATCGCTGTGCTGGACGCCTCCGCGGTGCTCACGCTCCTCTACCGCGAGGACGGCCATGAGGCGGTCGCCGAGCTGGTCGACGGGGCGTTGATCAGTGCGGTCAACTGGTCGGAGGTCGCACAGAAGCTCGCGCAGCGCGGAGTGACCGACCCGATGGGCGTCCTGGCGGGGCTGTTGACGCTGGGCGCCGCGGTGGTGTCGTTTCGCCGCGAGGACGCCGAGCTGGCTGCGGCGCTGTGGCCGGCGGGTCGGGCGCGCGGCTTGTCGCTGGGCGACCGGGCCTGTCTGGCGGTGGCTACGTCTCTGCCCGGCGGGATCGCTGTGACCGCCGATGCGGCTTGGGCCGACGTGGACACCGGCGTCGAGGTCCGGGTCATCCGTGGGGTCTGAGATCGTGCAGTGATCGACCTGCATCAGGCGACCGACACCACGACCTTGCCGCGCACGTGGCCGCCGGCGACCAGCCGGTGGGCGTCGGCAGTCTGCTCCAGCGGGAAAACCTGCGCGATGTCGATGGCCAGCCGGCCGGCGTCCACCAGCGCGGCGAGTTCGGCCAGGTCGACCGCCGACGGGGTGACGAACACGTAGGCCCCGCCGCGGGCCAGCACGTCCTGCGCGTCGATGATCGAGCCGAGCTCCCCGCCGGGCGCGAGCAGCGCCTGGGAGACCTCGAGGGCGTCGCCGCCGTGCAGGTCCAAGGCGATGTCGATGCCAGCCGGGGCGAGGGCGCGGACCGCGTCGGCGAGCCCCGCGCCGTACTCCACCGGCTCGGCGCCGAGTCCACGCAGGTGCTCGTGGTTGCCCATCGAGGCCGTGCCGATCACCCTGGCCCCGGCGAGGACCGCGAGCTGGACGGTCATCTGCCCGACCCCGCCGGCGGCCCCGTGCACGAGCACGGTGTCGCCCTGCCCGACCCCGACGGCGCGGACCAGCTGCAGCGCGGTCAATCCGGCCAGCGGCAGCGCGGCGGCCGTCGTGAGCGGGACCGACGTCGGGGCCGGCGCGAGCACCCGCTCCGGGACCGCGACGAGCTCGGCGCAGGTGCCGGGACCGATGCTGTCGAGCCGGGCGTAGCCGACCACCCGGTCGCCCACGGCATAGGTCGACGCGGCCGGCCCGCTGCGCACCACCTCGCCGGCCAGATCCCAGCCGGGCACGACGGGGAAGTGCGCGTCGAACAGCCCGTCGAGATGCCCCTCGCGGATCCCGATGTCGACCGGGTTGACCCCGGCGGCGGCAACCCGCACGAGCACCGAGTCGGGGCCGACCTTGGGCTCGGGCAGGTCGCCGAGGATCAGGACCTCGGGGCCGCCGAAGTGGTCGTAGCAGACAGCGCGCATGACCCCGATCCCATCATGCGGGCGACGATCGGGGCGATCGTGAGGGCAGCGGCGTCGAAGAAGCAGTAGCCGCCGGCGGCGCCACTCGGTGGATTGCCCTGCGCGATCAGGCCGGTGGGCGAGTGCGCCGACCAGGCCCAGGTGCCCAGGCCGGTCCCGACCAGCTCCAGCGTCGTCACGATGACGAACGCGCCGACATAGACCAGCTGGTTGCGCCCGCGCGCGAGGAACCACAGCAGGCAGGCCGCCCACACGGCGCCGAGGACGTCCAGGCGGGGGGCCAGCGGCGACAGACCCCAGATTGCGTACGCCGCGACGGCGGCGATGGTGAGCCGGATGGCCGTCCCGGCCCGCTGCCGGAGCCATCCGCTGCGCCCCAACGCGAGTGCCCCGAGGTAGACCAGCCCATGACCCGGCGGGACGAAGCCGGGGACCCCGCCGGCGCGGTAGATGTAGACGCCGAGGCCGGCGCTGAAGGTGTACTCCACCAGCGTGGCGTAGCCGACGACGACGGCGACCTGGAGCCGGGCCAGCGTGCTCTCGCCGCGCAGCAGTGCCGCGAGCAGCAGCCAGGTCGCGACGGCGAGGCCGGTCTGGGCTCCCGGCGTACCGGCCAGCACTCGGTCGGCACCGAGCAGCAGCGGCACCCAGGCGAGCACCGCCCCGGTGACCAGCAGGTCGCGCGACCTCACCCCCGGCGGCCCTTGGCATAGCGGCCCGCGGCCCGGGCGAGGTCGCGCCGGGCGTCGCGTTCGGCCATGTCGGCCCGCTTGTCATAGGCCTTCTTGCCGCGCCCGAGGCCGATCTCGACCTTGACCCGGCCGTCCCGGAAATACAGCCGCAGCGGCACCAGCGTCTGGCCGCCCTGGGCGGTCTCCCTGTCCAGCTCGGTGATCTGCTTCTTGTGCAGCAGCAGCTTGCGGCTGCGGGCGGGGACGTGGTTGGTCCAGGTGGCCTGCGCGTACTCCGGGATGTGCACCCCGATCAGCCACGCCTCGCCGCCCTTGACACTGGCGTAGGCGTCCGACAGCGTCGCCCGGCCGGCCCGCAGCGACTTGACCTCGCTGCCGGTGAGCACGATCCCGGCCTCGACGGTCTCGGCGATGGCGTAGTCGTGCCTGGCCCGCTTGTTGCTCGCGATCAGCGCGGTCCCGTCGGCGGTCTTCTTCGCGGGGCCGCTGCGTCCCGGTCCCCTGGCCACCGGGCCATTATCCGCGCCCGGTGCCCGCCTTCGCCCCCGCGTCGGCGAGCAGGCCACCGACCACGGAGGACGCCCTGGCGAGCGCCGGGTCGCCTCCGGCGCTCGCCTGGGCGCCGGCCGGCATCCCCACCGGCACGTCCGGTGTCACCCCGACGCCGTCGAGCAGCCGCCCCGCCGGGGTGCGGTAGTGCGCGACGGTGAGCTCCAGCGAGGACCCGTCGGAGAGCCGGACCGGCTCCTGCACAGAGCCTTTGCCGAAGCTGCGGGAGCCGACCACGAGCGCGCGGTGCCGGTCCTGCAATGCCGCCGCGACCACCTCCGCCGCGCTGGCGGTGCCCCCGTCGACAAGCACGGCGAGCGGCGTGGTCGCGTCGCCCCCGGCGTCAGCGGCCAGCGACGTCTCCGGTTGGCCGGTGCGCTGGTAGGACACCACCGGACCGCCGTCGAGGAAGCTGCCGGCGACGGTGACCGCCTCGTCGAGCAGGCCGCCCGGGTCGCCCCGCAGGTCCAGCACCACGCCGCGCAACCCACCGGCCGCCCGGCGCGCGGAGTCGACCGCCGCCCGGACGGTGCGCCCGACCCCGAGGCTGAAGGCGGCGATGCGCAGCCGCAGCACCCCGCCGGGCAGGGTCTCGGCGCCGACGTCCTGGACCGCGACCTCGCCCCGCCGCACGGTGGCAGCGTGCAGGATCCCGGCGGCCGATCGGGTGGTGAGCCGGACGCTGGTGCCGGGCCGGCCGCGCAGCTCGCCGACCAGTTCGGCGACCGCGCGGCCGCGGGCCGGGTGGCCGCCGACGGTGAGCAGCTCGTCTCCCGTGCGCATGGCGGCGGCCGATGCGGCCGAGCGCGGCAGCACGCTGCCCACCAGCACCCGCCCGTCGGCCTGCCGTCGCAGCCAGAGCCCGAGCCCGGCGTAGGAGCCGTCCAGCACGGTGGTGGCCGTGCTGGTGTCCCCGGCGGCGCGGTACGTCGCGTAGGGGTCGTCGAGCTCCGCCAGCATCGCCCGGATGGCCGCCGCATCGAGGGACGCGCGGGGAACCGGGTGCTCGGCGTCGGCGCTGAGCCGGGTGGCCGCCTCGGCGACCGGGCTGCCGGCACCCGACGCCGGACCGGCGACGTCCCGCGAGCCCCGCCCGGCCACCCCCACCACCAGCCCACCGGCGAACGCCGCGACGACCGCGGCCCCGATCGTCGCGGAGCGCAGCAGTCCGCGGGCTCGCCACACGATCGTCACAGTACGGCGGCGCCGCTGCTGGCGGGCCGGGTCAGCGCCCGGCGTAGGAGTAGCCGTCCGGATCCACCGGGGTGCCGTTCACCCGGGTCTCGAAATGCAGGTGCGGTCCGGTGGAATAGCCGGTGCTCCCGACCCGGCCGATGACCTCGCCGCGGGCGACCGGCTGCCCGACGGTCACCAGGATCGCGGACTGGTGGGCATAACAGGTCGCGAAGCCCCCGCCGTGGTCGATGCAGGTGTAGTTCCCGTAGCCCGTCTCCTCGCCGGCGAACACCACCGTGCCGGCCTCCGCTGCCACGATCGATTGGCCGATGGGCGCGCCGATGTCGATGCCGGCATGCAACGAGCGCTCCCCCGTCACCGGGTCGACGCGGTAGCCGAAGCCGCTGGTCTGCGGACCGGCGGTCGGCCACAGCAGCCCCGTTCCCGCCGCGACAGGGGCAGGCGGCCCGATCGGCACCGGCGGCGGGACGGGGACGACGGGCCCCGGCCGCCTGGCTGCTGATGCTGCCGCCGCAGCGGACGCGGACGCGATGGCGGCGGCCGCCGAGGCGGAGGCCGCTGCGCGAGCCACCGCTGCCTGCCGGGCCTGCCGGGCCTGCTGGGCCTGCGCGGTCGCCAGCAGCACCCCGACCCGGTCGGACTCCCCCTGCAACGTGGCCAGTCTGCTGTGGTCCTGCGCCTCCTGCGCCTGCGCGGTCGACAGCGCCCCGGCCCTGGTCGCGACCAGGGCCGCCACGCTCGCCACCGCGGCGTCGGTGGCCGCGGCGGCGCGGCGCGCCCCGGTCGTGGCTGCGGCCGCCGCGGCCTGCCGCCCCGCCAGCGCACGCGCCGCATCGGCGGCCAGCCGCTCCTGCACGGCCACGTCCGCGGCCCCCCCGGCAAGGTCCAGCAGCTGCCGGCGGGTGCTGCGCCCGGCGAAGCGCAACAGCTCTGCCCGGTCGGCGAGATCGCCGGGGTTGCTGGCGGCGAGGTAGGTCTGCACCTCGGTGATCGGGCCCGACTCGTACGCCGCCCGGGCCAGCCGGTCGGCCTCGGAACGGCGCGCCGCCAGCCGCCCGCGGGCCGCCGCGGCCGCCGCCGCCGCCTGTCCGACGGCGGTCCGGGCGGTGCCGACCTCGCGGGCCGCGGAGGCGGCCAGGGCCTGGGCACCGTCGAGCCGGGCCCGTGCCGCGACGGCCGCCGCCTGCGCCTGCGGCAGCTGGGACCGCACGGTGGCGAGGTCGAGCACGGCCTGGCGCGCGGTGGCGGTCGCCCCCTCCAGCGCGGCGCTCGCGTCGGTCAGGCCGCCGGCCAGCTGGTGCTGCTGGCGGGCCAGTCCGGTCACGCCGGCCGCGGGTGCACCCCCGTCGACACCGGAACCATCCGCCCCCGGCGAGGGACCGGTCCCGCTGGCCGCCACCGGGGCCGCATGTGGCAGGACGGCAGAGGACAGGGCGGCCGCCAGCAGGAGCGCGCAGGCGCGCGCTCCCCGGCGTACCCCTCCTGTCCCACCAGTCACAGCCGTCACTGTAGGGGTGTGGCAGCCGCGGGCGGGTGGGTCAGACCCGCAGGAAGCGCCGCAACGTCACGAAACTCGCCACCACCGACAGGCCCACGCCGGTCACGACCAGCACCGGCATGGCCCCGGTGATGTCGGCCCACTGCAGCGGCGGCAGGATCCGGCCGCCGATGCTCTTGCTGACGATCCCGTCGATGATGAAGTGCTTGGACGCCACCAGCGCGCCGCAGGCGATCACGCTGCCGGTCAGCCCGGCCACCGCGCCCTCGACCAGGAACGGCAGCTGGATGGAGAACGACGACGCCCCCACCAGCCGCATGATGCCGGTCTCCCGGCGACGGCCGAACGCCGAGACGCGCACGGTGTTGTAGATCAGCAGCGCCGACGCGGCCACCTGGATCGCCGCGATGATGAACGCCACCCGCGAGATCCCGTCCAGCAGCCTGAAGATCGGCTGCAGGATCGCTGAGTAGTCGTAGACCCGGTCGACCCCGGCCTGCGACTCGTAGCGCGACTTCTCGACGGCGTACTGCCGGGGGTCCTTGAGCTGGATGCGGTAGCTCTCCGGCAACGTGTCGGCCGTGATGAGCTGCACCAGATCGGGGTTGTCGGTGTTCTGCTCCTTGAAGCGGGTGAACGCCTCGTCCTTGGACTCGTAATGCGAATCGCGCACCAGCGCGTCGTGGGCGATGGTGCCGGCGATCGCGTTGCGCTGGTCCTGGGTGACGGCGGCGTCGAGGTAGACAGCGACCTCGAGCTTGCCGTAGTAGAGATCGTTGATCTTCGCGACCTGCTGGCGCACCAGCAGGCCCCCGCCGAGCAGCGCCAGGCTCACCGCGGTGGTCACGACCGCGGCGATGGTCAGGGTCAGGTTGCGCCGCAGGCCGATGCCGACCTCGGCCGCGATGAATTGGGCTCGCACTCCGGTGTCCTCGGCGGCTAGCTGGCGTAGCCGTAGACGCCGCGCGCCTGGTCGCGCACCACCTTGCCGAGATCGAGCTCCACCACGCGGCGGCGCATCGAGTCAACGATCGCCGCGTCGTGGGTGGCCATCACCACCGTCGTGCCGGTGCGGTTGATCCGGTCCAGCAGCTTCATGATCCCGACGCTGGTGGTGGGGTCCAGGTTGCCGGTGGGCTCGTCGGCGATCAGCAGGATCGGCCGGTTGACGAAAGCCCTCGCGATCGCCACCCGCTGCTGCTCGCCGCCGGACAGCTCGTCGGGCAGCCGGTGCTCCTTGCCGGCCAGGCCCACGAGGTCCAGCACCTCGGGCACCACCGCCTTGATCGTCTGCCGCGGCTTGCCGATCACCTCCTGGGCGAAGGCGACGTTCTCGAAGACGGTCTTGGTCGGCAGCAGCCGGAAGTCCTGGAAGACGCAGCCGATCTGGCGGCGCAGCGCCGGCACCTTCCACGACGACAGCCGGCGCAGGTCCTTGCCGGCCACGTGCACGTCACCGGCGGTCGGCATCTCCTCGCGCAGCAGCAGCCGCAGGAACGTCGACTTGCCCGACCCACTGCTCCCCACCAGGAACACGAACTCGCCCTTCTCCACCTCGACGGTCACCTCGGCGAGCGCCGGGCGGGACGCCGTCGGGTAGGTCTTGGTGACGTGGTCAAGGCGGATCACGCACCCGACGATAGGCCAGCACACGGGCATTACCGCCGCCCGGCGCGCGTTGCACGGACAGACCGGTCAGCACGATCCGGGTACGGCGGGGTCCGCCGGGTGACGAGCTGGAGGAGGTGGTGACCGTGGAGCCGACCTGGCGAGAGCTGGTGTGTGCCCGCTGCGGCGGGACGGTCGCCGCCGCCCGCTGCCCCACCTGCCTGGCCGCCCGCCGGGACTTCCTCGACCGGGAGCCCACCTTCCCCACCCCGGCCCAATGGGCCGCGTTCCTCGCCGCCCTGCTCGTGGCCCTGACCCTCTGGGCCCTGCACGCCTGACGCCGCCACCAGCACGCCCCCCGCACCGCCGCCCTCCCCCACCGTGATCATGGAGCGGTGATCACCGGCGCACCAGGCTGGCCGGATCCGTACCGCGGCGACACCGGTGATCATGGTGACCTGGTCGCGAAGATCACCGGTGCACCGAGGTGGCGTCTCCCGCGGTCCTGCCGCACCGGTGATCTCAGGCGGCCGCACCCGGCCGGACCCAACCGGGCCCGCTGGGTCAGTCGAGTAGCGCCGCGGGGGAGATCCGCACCAGGCCGGCCCCCGTGTCGAGCTCGACCTCCTCGTCGTCGACCGCGCGTGCCGCGCGTCGCCACTCGCCGTCGACCTGCACGAGGGCGTCGAGGAAGCGGTCGCGAGGGTCGAGCAGCCAGAACCGCGGCAATCCCGCGCGGGCATAGCGGTTGCTCTTGCGCACCAGGTCGTCGTCCCGGTTGCTGGACAGCACCTCGGCGATGAGGAGCGGCGTGCCCGTGAACCGGACGTCCTCGTCGGTCTCCGGCACCACCATCACGTCGGGCGACCACTCACTGCGGTCCGGTTTCCACGCCCACTCCAGCACCGTCTCGAAGCCGGGCGCCAGGACGGCGTCGAGGGCGAGTTTCAGGCGGAACAGCGCCCGCTGATGCGACTTCCGCGGTGCGTTCATCGGCCAGAACACCCCGTCGACGTAGTCACCGCGCCGGTCCCCCGTGCCGTGCTCGTACTCCTCCCACGCCATGGCGACGCCGCGCCCCTCGGCGTACACCCCGGCACTCACGCGACCGCCTGCCCGCGCTTCCAGCGGATCTCGGCCTCGACGAACTCGTCGATGTCGCCGTCGAGCACCGCGCCCGTGTTCCCGGTCTCCACCTCGGTGCGCAGGTCCTTGACCATCTGATAGGGGTGCAGGACGTAGGAGCGGATCTGGTTGCCCCACGACCCGCCGCTGGCGTCCTTCATCGAGTCGATCTTGGCCTGCTCCTCGCGCCGCCGGACCTCGAGGATCTTGGCCGAGAGCACCAGCATCGCCGATGCGCGGTTCTGGATCTGGGAGCGCTCGTTCTGGCAGCTCACCACGATGCCGGTCGGCAGGTGGGTGATCCGGACGGCCGAGTCGGTGGTGTTGACCCCCTGCCCGCCGGGGCCGCTGGAGCGGTAGACGTCGACCCGGATCTCGTCCTCGGGGATCTCCACCTTGTCGGTCTGCTCGACGACGGGCACGACCTCGACCCCGGCGAACGACGTCTGCCGGCGGCCCTGATTGTCGAACGGCGAGATCCGCACCAGCCGGTGCGTGCCCTGCTCACCGGCGAGCGTGCCGTAGGCGTAGGGCTCGCCCACCCGGAAGGTCGCGGACTTGATGCCGGCCTCCTCGGCGTAGGAGGTGTCGTAGACCTCCATGGCGTAGCCGTGCCGCTCGGCGTAGCGGGTGTACATCCGCAGCAGCATCATCGCGAAGTCGGCCGCGTCCACCCCACCCGCCTCGGCCCGGATGGTGACCAGGGCCTCCCGCGCGTCGTATTCCCCGGCCAGCAGGGTGCGGACCTCCAGCGCCTCGATGTCACGGCGCAGGGCCGGCAGCGCGGCCTCGCCCTCGGCGTCGAGGTCGGGGTCACCGAGCTGGAACGCCGCGCGCACGTCCTCCAGCCGCTCCCGCAGTCCCCCCACCCGGTCGAGGTCGGTGCCGAGGTGCGACATCTCGGTCTGCACCGACCGGGCCCGGTCCTGGTCCTCCCAGAGCGCCGGGTCACTCGCCTGCTCGCCGAGCTCGGCCAGGCGGCCGCGCAGGCCGTCCAGATCGAGGACCGTCTCGATGCTCACCAGCGTGCCGTCGAGCGCCTTGAGCTCCTCCTCGCGGTCGACGGCCATGACTTCTAGGCTAGTGCCGGGCCCGGCAGCCGGCCCCGGCACCGCCGGCCGCACCGGCGCCGCCGCCGACGAGTGCCCTTGCGGTCCTTAGGGGGCCTGTTCCTGGCCGGCGGAGTGCTCTTTGTGGTCGGGGGTCGCGCCGCCGCCCGCTCGGGGCGACCACTCCAGGGACGTGCCCAGGGCACCGTGGTGGACCCGGTGCCGCAGCGGATCGGGGCGACCGGCAGCGACCTGCCCGCGCCCAGCTGGTTGCCGGGGCCTCGCTCCTCGGGTTCGCCCGTGGCGTGTCGGTCAGCGCAGTGGGGTGGCGGCGTCGCTGTCCGCCCGCACGGTCACCGGACCGAGGCCGGCCGGCAGCGGCAGCCGGACGGCACGACTGCAGGTGAGGTGCACTGTCGTGTCGGCCGCGTCGACGGCGACCGTCACGCCACCCGTGTCGGCCACTGCCTGCCGCGCCGCCGCCGCTGCCGCCGCCGGGTCCAGTGGCAGCCGGTCCCCAGTGCTGCCGGCGTAGACGCTATCGCGGCGCGCGGTCTGCGCCGATGCCACCGCGGCGGCGTCGCACGAGCCGGTGACGTCGCGGCGCGCCAGGAAGACGGCGCTGACGTCGACCACCATCGATACGACGAGCAGCAGGAACGCCATCAGGCCCAGCGTCAGCAGCAGGATGGTGCCCTCATCGGTGGAACTCCGTCGTACGCCGGGGCTCACGGGCTGGACCGGTAGCTGTCGACCACGACGAGCGTGCTCGCGGACAATCGCAGGGTGGGGCTGGCGAAGCGGAAGAGCCCGCTGTCGGTGTAGGGCAGCGGGAGCCGCACGGTGACGCAGACGGTGAACCGCGACCCGGGCGCCAGGCTCGCCGCCGCGGTCCCCCGTGCGCCATCGCAGGAGTGCCCGGCAGGCACCACCGCGAGGCTGTGCTTGCCCTGCACGTCCTGGTCGGCGAGGGCGAGGTCCAATGCAGCGGCTGCCCGGTGCAGCCCGTCGACCACCGAGTCTGCGGTGGCGATCGCCCTGCCGGCCTCGCGCGCGCCCTGGGTTGTGCCGAACGCGCCGCGCTGGGCGGTGAAGATGGTGAGCAGGACATAGACGAAGGGCACGAGGAGCACGACCGACAGCGCGCTGAACTCCAGCATCGCGTTTCCGGCCTCGGCGTCCCCGAGCCGCCGGATCACCGGCCCTCCAGCAGCGCGTGACCCGTCGCCGAGACGTGCACGTGTCCCGGTAGGAAGAACAGGGCGACGTCACCTGCACAGGTGACGGCGACGCTGCCCGGCAGGTCGGGATCCGTGCCCCTGGGACGATGCCGGCTGCTGCCGCAGCTGACGGCTCCCGCAACCGCGTCCGACAGCGATGACGCCACCAGCTCGTGCGCCCGCTTGCCGCCGCTGTCCCGGTCGGCTCCAGCGCCGGCCTCAACGCGGGCCCCCTCGGCCGCGTCTGCGGTCATCACGCCGCGCACGTGTAGCAGCAGCGCCACTTGCAGGACGCCCATGACGACGAACAGCAACAGCCCGACGACGAGGACGAACTCGACGACGGCCGCACCACCGTCCCATCCAACCCTGGCCCATCCGGCCCTGGCCCATCCGGCCCTGGCCCGACCGGCCAGGGGACGCCCGACTATGGCCCGGTCGGGGCCTTGGTCTTGGACGTGCTGTCCACGGCGTTGCTGAACAGGCTCGACAGCTTCGGGCCGGCGATCGTGATGAGTGCCACGACGAGGGCGGCTGACATGATCGTCACCATCACCCAGCCGGGGACGTCGCCGCGCTCGCGACCCCGGCGCGCCGGGCGGTCGGTCAGCGTCAGCCAGAGCTGCAGCAGCATCAGGTCGGGACGGGTCACGTCGCACTCCTTCTCGGGTGGTGGGCATGGCGGGCGTTCTACGGGCCGTTCAGCTGGCGACGAGGGACAGGCCGACGATGCCGGGATAGAAGGCGAAGACGACCGTCACGGGCAGGATGAGAAAAACAACCGGGACCATCATCGCGATCTCCTTGCGACCGCCGGCCTCGAGCAGCTGCCGCCGGCCGGCATCCCGGGCGTCCACGGCCTGCGCGCGCAGCACGTCGGCCAGCGGGGTTCCCCGCTCGATGGCGATGGACAGCCCGTCGACGAAGCGCGCCACGGCCGGCACGTCGGTGCGGGAGGCCACGCCGGACAGCGCCGCGAGAAGCGTCGCGCCGGCCCGGGCGTCGCCGAGCGCACGACCGAGCTCACGAGCCAACTCGCCGCCGGACAGACTGACCACCCGCTCCAATGCTCCGACCGGACCCTCACCGGCGGCCACGGCCAGCGCCAGCAGCTCCGCGACGGTCGGCAGCTCCGCGGCGATCGCGGCCGATCGACGCGACACGGCCCGACCCAGCAGCGCGTCCCGGCCGACTACGCCGGCGAGTCCCAGGCCGACGGTCAGCACCAGGCCGGTCGCCGGCCCCGGCCCGACGCCGGCGGACGCGTGCAGCACGAGCAGCGCCACCCCGGCGGCCACGCCTCCCGCCGCGGCGGCCACCTGCTCCGTCCGGAACTGCTCCAGTGTCAGCGGTGACCCGGCCTGCTCGAGCCGACGCCGCAGGCTCGCCGAGCCGCCCAGCAGTCGGTCGGCGCGGCCGGCGAGACCGCGCAGGCTCGGCGCCAGCAGCCGCTCCAGGGTGGGAAACGGCGTCACCGTCGGCGGGCCGACCAGCAGCAGCGCGGACGGCCGGGGTGTGTCACGCAGATAGGGACCGAGCCGGTCCTCCAGCCGCGGCCGGCGTAGCACGGGCAGCCGGCTGGCGGCCAGCAGCAGCCCGCACCCGGCCAGCAGGCCGAGGAACGCGCCGGTCACGGGGCCACCCGTTCGAGCGGCCGACGGAGCACGCGCGGCTCCTCGGGCAGCCGCCCGACCGTGAGCATCACGCGATAGGCCAGCAACGACGCCGCACCCCCCGCGAGCAGCACGACCACACCCGTGGGGCGGTTGTACGCCGAGACCACGGCGCTCGACCCCGACGCGAGCAGCACCACCACCGCCCATGGCGAAGCAAGCGCCAGCCGGGCCGCGGAGACCGTCCACCCCTGTCGCGTCTCCAATTCGGCCCGGGTGCGGGCGTCCTCGCGCAGGAACGCCGAGAGCGTCCGCAGCACCGAGCCGACGTCTGACCCGCCGACCTCGCGGGCCATCCGCAGCGTCTCGCAGACCCGGTCGGCGGTCGGGTCGGCCAGGGCTGCCTCGAGCCGGTCCAGGCACGGCCCGAACGACCCCGTCGCGCGGTAGTCCTCGCCGAAGCGGACGAACGCCGGCCGCAATGTCTCCGGGCCCCGCACGCCGACCTGCGACAGGGCCTCGGGCAGGGAGAGGCCGGCCCGAACCGCGCTCGCCAACCCGTCGACGACATCGGGCCACAGCTCGCGCAACAGCCCCCGGCGTTCGCCGGCCCGCTTGCGCAAGAGTGCCCGCGGGCCCAGCGCCGCTGCCGCACCGAACGCCAGCGCGAGGAACGGCACCCTCGTCACCGCGAGCACGATGACCAGCGCAAGCAGTCCGCTGGCGGCGCTCACCCCGGTGAGCTGCGCCGGCGTCACCTGCTCCACCCCGGCCTGGGCCAGCAGCTCGCCGGCCGACTCCTGCCAGCTTTTACGGCCGGGCGGTCGCACCCGCCCGGGTGTGCGGCCGCTCGTCACGAGCAGCAGCAGCCCCGTCCCGAAGAGCAGGCCGACGAGCACGCCCACCTCAGCCAGCCCCCTCGAGCACCGCCGGGCGCAGCGCCGGCTCGGCCGCCAGCAGGCGCCCAAGGTCGACACCCACTGCGGCGTAGCGGTCCTCGTGCGGCGGCCAGCCCTCCGCGCGCACCAGCCGGCCGCCGACGGTGGCGAACAGCTGCGCCACCTCGACCACATCGCCCTCGACCCGCCCCGGCAGCGCCACGATCTCGGTCGCCCGGCGTACCCCGCTCGCGTCCTTGCGCAGGTGCACGACGATGTCGACCGAGCCGGCCACCGTCGGGATCACGAACGACGGCGAGATGTTCTCCCCGGCCAGGAGCGGCAGTGTGCACAGCTTGGCGACCGCCTCGCGGGCACTGTTGGCATGAATGGTGCACATCCCGGGAAGTCCTGCGTTTAGGGCGATCAGGAGGTCGAAGGCCTCCTCGGCGCGGACCTCGCCCACCAGCAACCGGTCCGGGCGCATCCGCAGCGCCTCGATCACCAGCTTGCGCAGCCGCACCTCCCCGGTGCCCTCCAGCGACGGTTGCCGACACTGCATCGGCACCCAGTCCGGCAGCGGCACCTTGACCTCGAAGACCTCTTCGCAGGTCACCACCCGCTCCCGGGCCGGGATCGCCGCGGCCAGGCAGTTCAGCATCGTGGTCTTCCCGGCCTGGGTGGCGCCGGCGACGATGACGTTCAGCCCGGCGGCGACCGTGGCCTCGAGGAACCTGGCCGCGTGGTGGGTCAGCGTCCCCAGTCCCACCAGCTCCTCCAGGCTGCCCGCCCGCACCACGAACTTGCGGATGTTCACCGCCCAGTGCCGTCGGGTGATGTCCGGGATCACCACGTGCAGCCGGCTCCCGTCCGCCAGCATCGCGTCGACGAACGGCTGGCTCAGGTCCACCCGTCGCCCCGAGGACTTCAACATCCGCTCCACCAGATCCTGCAGCTGGCCCGGCTCCAGCACCGTCGTAGTCAGCTCGCTGCGGCCGGCGCGCGCCACGAACACCCGACCCGGCTCGTTGATCCAGACCTCCTCCACCAGAGGATCATCGAGGTGGCGCTGCAGCGGCCCGTAGCCGGCGACCGCGTCCCACACCTGCCCAGCCGTGCGGCGCCGGTCGTGCAACGGCGGCAGGTCCGAGGTCAGTGCGCGGTCGTCATAGTCGGCCACCACGTCGTCGACCAGCCGCCGCACCCGCTCCGGCTCCCGCGCCGGGTCCAGCCCGCCGCGCCGGACCAGCTCGCGGACCTCCTCCGCGACCAGACCCACCGCGTCGCGCACCGCGGGTCCGCCCATGCCGCATCACGGTAGGCCCGCATCCAGGACACCGCTACACGTCTTTCACATCTGTGGACAACTTCGTACGACGCAGGGGTAGCGCAACCCACGCACCACCCGAACGGCCCCGTCGACAATCCCTCGGGGGGGGTCCGTCCCGGTGTCCGGTCGTGTACGTCGACCAAGGGGTGGCTACGGGACGGACCCGCTCGCAGGCGCGACCATCAGGCGCATGGGAGGCCGCCCCTCGGCGGTCGCCGCACGGGGGCCAGCAGCGCACCGTCCCGATTTGTCGTTCCGTATGGAGACCCGAGACCCAGGACCCCGCGGCCCTCCGGGCAGCGCGGGCGCGACCCCTTGCTGGGTCGCGATCACGGCCCGCGGCTGAAGGTCAGCATCCTGACCGGGAACCGCGAGAAGTGATGGCCCGTCCGGGCCCTCGCCCTCGACCCGACGGGGCCCACCGCCGACCCGACCAGGGATGGCCACGACCTCGGCCACCGGCGTACCCCGCTGGGGTGCTTGCGCAGGTACACCACCACGTCCACCGAGCCGGCGACCGTCGGGAGCATGGACGACGGCGAACGGTTCGCCCGGAGGGTTAGCCGAAAGGCAGCGGGGAGGCGCCCGGGCGCGGGGTGTAGAGGATCAGCCGCACCGAGGGGGATGCCGGCGAGGTCGGCGAGGTCGGGGAGGCAGGCGAACCCGGCACGGCGGGCGGGAGCGAAGGCACGGCCACGCACCCAGCCCGTCACGCAGGCGCCGACCGCGGTGAGCCGCACCGACCCCGACAGGCTAGGGCTGGTGAAGGGCACGGTGGCCCCGGCGTCCCCCCGCCCGAATGCTCCGGGCGCCGCTGCACACGCGATCCTGCCCGCGATGATCCTGCACGGAGGAGCAGGAACCGGGGCGTCGACGTAGAACTGTGCCTCGCAGGACCCGACGGGTCAGGACCCGACGGGTCAGGGTGCTGGGCGACGCGGGGGGACGACATGGCCGGGATCACCAGGAGCAGGGCGGTTGCGGTCGGGGCCACGTCCGCGCTGGCCGGGCTGGCGCTGCTCCCGCTGGCGCCGGGTCACGCAGCTGGGATAGCCGCCGCGCCGGCGAACACCTACATCCCCTACGCCACGACGCTGACCACCGGCGAGCCGTCGATCGGCTACGACCCGATCCGGGACGCGGTGATGTACGGCGCTGGCACGGCCAACAAGCGGCTGACCTTCGACGACTCCACCGTGCCGGCGAGGGTCACGATCGCCGACGCGAGGCCGATGACGTCGGCGACCAGCCTCGACGCCATCACCTTCGTCGACCAGGCCACCGGGCGCAGCTTCGTCTCCCAGCTGGCTGGCGCGACCAGCTTGTTCAGCTACAGCGACGACGCCGGGCGCACCTACACCCCGAGCCAAGGCTCCGGGGCCGGCGTGATCCTGGACCACCAAAGCGTCGGCGGCGGCCCCTTCCACGCCTCGTCGGTGCCGGGTGGGCTCGGCAGCTATCCCGATGCCGTCTACTACTGCGCGCAGAACTCCTACAGCGGCGCCTGTGCGGTGAGCCCTAACGGCGGGTTGACCTTCAACGCCGGGGTCCCGGCGTACAACTCCCCGGCCAACGCCACCGACGACCCGGACCCGACCATCCGGGCCGAGGGCGGTGCCTGCTCGGCGATCCACGGGCACGTGCGGGTCGGGCCCGACGGCACGGCGTACCTACCGATCAAGGGCTGTGGTGGCGAGGCGACAACGGGCAACCTGACCAACACCGAGTTTGCCGGCGGCCACCCGGCCGTCTCGGTGACCGTGGACAACGGCACGAGCTGGCAGGTGCATCGCATCGAGGCCGGCAACAACCCCGACGAGAGCGACCCGTCGGTGGGCATCGGGCGCGGGGAGAAGACCGGCGGCAAGGGCCGGGTCTACCTCGGCTGGGAGGACGGCACGAACGTCCCGGCCACCACCGGCTACGGCACGTCCAGCTCGGCGCGGATCGCGACCTCGACCGACGGCGGCAAGACCTTCTCCGCGCCCGTCGATGTCAGCTCGCCGCTGGGCATCAAGAACGTACAGTTCCCCGAGGTGATCGCCGGCGACGACGACCGCGCCGCCTTCGCGTGGCTCGGCAGCGCCAGCGCCGGCGACGACCAGCACAACCCGGGCACCACCACGGCCGGGTCGGCCGCGATCCCCGCCACGGCGGTCTGGCACCTCTACGTCTCCACGACCTACGACGGCGGCCTGACCTACACCACCGTCGACACCACCCCGACCGGCCCGGTGCAACGAGGCTGCATCGACCTGCAGGGCACATCGAACAAGACCGCGCTGGACAACAACATCTGCGCCACCCGCAACCTGCTGGACTTCAACGACATCACAGTGGACAAGAAGGGCCGCGTGCTGGTGGCGTACGGCGACGGCTGCACCACCGCGGTCTGTCTGTCCAACCCGACCAGCCCCTCCAAAGGCTCGGTCGACTTCGTGATGCGCCAGAGCACCGGGCGCGGGCTCTACGCCGCGAACGACGGGCAGCTGGGCGCCGTGGCGTCCGGCGGCAGCACGGGGGTCGGGACGGCCAGCACCACGGGCCCAGCCAACGGCATCGGCGCGAGGGGCACGGCGTCGGGAAAGAAGCCGGCGGCGAAGAAGCCGGCGGCGACCAAGCCCCGCAACGTGGCCAGGCCGGTGGTGCTCGCCGCGCCGGGGCAGCCGACCCGCACGCTGGCGTTCACCGGTCTGTCCGGTGGCCTGGCTGCCGGCGGGCTCACCCTGGTGGGCGTCGCCCTGCTCCTCGGACGCCGCCGCGTGCCGAAGGCTTGACGCACGCACCTATGTCTCCGCCGGTGCTGCCCTCAGCCTTGTCTTGACCGTTTCCAGAATGGGGAGCAGAGTCGGGGTGTGCCAGCGCCGTCGGACCTCGAGCACTCGCTACGCGGGGTCGCTCTGCGGGTGACACGTCCCCGGCTGGCGGTGCTGGCCGCGGTGCACGAGAACCCGCACGCGGACACCGAGGCGATCCTCCGCGTCGCGCGGGCGGGTCTGGGCCAGCTGTCCCACCAGGCCGCCTACGACGTACTGCGCGCGCTGACCACCGCGGGTCTGGTGCGGCGCATCGAGCCGGCGGGCTCGGTGGCCCGCTACGAGGCACGGGTGGGCGACAACCACCACCACGTCGTGTGCCGCTCGTGCGGCGTCATCGCCGACGTCGACTGCGCCGTGCGCGACACACCCTGCCTCACCGCCTCAGACAGCCACGGCTTCACGATCGACGAAGCCGACGTCACCTACTGGGGCCGGTGCCCCGATTGCTCTCTCGCAGCCAGCTCCTGATATCCCGCCGTCAGCCCACCATCAGCCCTCATCCGCCACCACGTCCCGGAAGGACCCCCATGGTTCAGCACCACGACGCCGTAGTCGGAGACATGCAGTCGGAGCAGAGCGAGGCCCAGTGCCCGGTCGCCTCGGTCGGACCCCGCAACCACCCCACCGAGGGTGCCGGCAACCGCGACTGGTGGCCCAACCAGCTCAACCTGACCATCCTGCGCAAGCACGCCGCCGTGGCGAACCCCATGGGCGGGGACTTCGACTACGCCGGGGCCTTCTCGACGCTCGACCTGGACGCGCTGACCCGGGACGTGGACGCGCTCATGACGACGTCTCAGGACTGGTGGCCGGCAGACTTCGGCCACTACGGCGGCTTGTTCGTCCGGATGGCCTGGCACAGCGCCGGCACCTACCGGATCAGCGACGGCCGCGGGGGTGCCGGCGCCGGCATGCAGCGCTTCGCACCGCTGAACAGCTGGCCGGACAACGCGAACCTCGACAAGGCCCGCCGGCTGCTGTGGCCGATCAAGCAGAAGTACGGCCGCGCGCTGTCGTGGGCCGACCTCATCGTGTTCACCGGCAACCGGGCCCTGGAGACCATGGGCTTCACGACCTTCGGGTTCGCCGGCGGCCGCCCCGACGTCTGGGAGCCCGACGAGGACATCTACTGGGGTCCCGAGCAGACCTGGCTCGGCGACGAGCGCTACACCGGTGACCGGGAGCTCGAGGGCCCGCTGGCGGCCGTGCAGATGGGGCTCATCTACGTCAACCCCGAGGGCCCCAACGGCGTACCCGACCCGCTCGCCTCGGCCAGGGACATCCGCGAGACCTTTGGCCGCATGGCCATGAACGACGAGGAGACCGTCGCGCTGATCGCCGGCGGCCACACCTTCGGCAAGACCCACGGGGCTGCCGACCCCAATCTCTACATCGGCGACGAGCCCGAGGGCGCACCCATCGAGGAGCAGGGCCTCGGCTGGAAGAACTCGTTCGGCACCGGCCACGGCAGGGACACGATCACCAGCGGGATCGAGGTCACCTGGTCGGCCACGCCGACGCGGTGGAGCAACAACTACTTCGAGAACCTCTTCGCCTACGACTGGGAGCTGACGAAGAGCCCGGCCGGCGCGAACCAGTGGCAGCCCAAGGGCGGCGCCGGGGCCAACACCGTGCCAGACCCCGAGGACGGCTCGCTGGTGCGACCGCCGACGATGCTGACGACGGACCTCGCGCTGCGCGTCGACCCGGTCTACGAGCAGATCTCGCGGCGCTTCCTCGAGCACCCGGACCAGTTCGCCGACGCCTTCGCCCGGGCCTGGTACAAGCTCACCCACCGCGACATGGGACCCATCGAGCGCTACCTCGGGCCACTGGTCCCGCAGGAGGAGCTGATCTGGCAGGACCGCGTCCCCGCGGTCACGCACGAGCTCGTCGGCGCCGACGACGTAGCCGCCCTCAAGGCGCAGCTGCTCGCCTCGGGACTCTCGGTCTCCCAGCTGGTCTCCACCGCCTGGGCGTCGGCCGCCACGTTCCGCGGGAGCGACAAGCGCGGCGGGGCGAACGGCGCGCGCCTGCGCCTGCAGCCCCAGAGTGGCTGGGAGGTCAACAACCCCGACGACCTCGCGCCCGTCCTGCGCACCCTGGAGGGGGTCCGGGAAGCCTTCAACAGCGGCCACACCGGCGGCAAGCAGATCTCGCTGGCCGACCTCATCGTGCTCGGCGGCTGCGCCGGCGTCGAGCAGGCGGCAGCCGACGCCGGTCACCAGGTCGTCGTGCCCTTCGCCCCGGGCCGCACGGACGCCTCGCAGGAGCAGACCGACGTGGAGGCCTTCGCCCCGCTCGAGCCGACCGCGGACGGCTTCCGCAACTACCTCGGGAAGGGCCACCGCCTGCCGGCCGAGTACCTGCTGGTCGACCGCGCCAACCTGCTGACCCTCAGCGCACCTGAGATGACCGTGCTCGTGGGCGGCCTGCGGGTGCTGGGGGCCAACCACAGGCAGTCCCCGGTGGGCGTCCTCACGACGCGACCGGGATCGCTGACCAACGACTTCTTCGTGAACCTGCTCGACCTGGGCATCACCTGGAAGCCGACAGCGCAGGACGACGGCACCTTCGAGGCCCGCAACGCCGCGGGCGAGCTCACCTGGACCGGCAGCCGCATCGACCTTGTGTTCGGCTCGAACTCCGAGCTGCGCGCCGTCGCCGAGGTCTACGCGAGCGCCGACGCGCAGGAGAAGTTCGTGCACGACTTCGTCGCGGCCTGGGACAAGGTCATGAACCTTGACCGCTTCGACCTCGCCAGCCGCCGGTAGCGGCGTTGGCGGCCCCGGCAGCCCGCTGAGCAGTCCCACCCTTCGGTCGACGGGACTGCGTCGCGAGGAGCCGGGTTGCCGATCCGGCAACGGGCCGCCGCCCGAGCGCCCCTCAAGGCACCAGCACGATCTTGCCGCGGGTGTGGCGCTCCTCCAGCTCGGCGTAGGCCTCTCGAACCCGCTCCAGCGGGTACGTCGCGGCGATCGGCACCTCGATCCGGCCGGCCGCCACCAGCTGTGCCATCTCGTCGAGGATCTCCGGCGTGGTCGCGCTCGTGCTGCCCTCGGCCTTGGTCCCGTATTCGGCGGCCGCGTCGAAGGCGATGATGGTCTCGATGCGGTCCCGGGGGAGGCCCAGGTCGACGGCCAGCCGGACGTAGTCGGGGCCGAACAGGTCGATGAACGCGTCCAGCCCTCCTGGCGCCGCGGCCAGCAGGCGATCGCCGAGCCCGTCGCCGTAGGCGACCGGTGTGGCGCCCTTGCCGCGCAGCCAGTCGTGGTTGGCCGGGGAGGCGATGGCGATCACTTCGGCGCCCCTGGCCAGGAGCAGCTGGACGGTGACCACGCCGACGCCCCCCGCGGCGGCCGACACGGCCACCGTGTCGCCGGGCCCGGCAGCCACCGCGCGCACCGCGGCGTAGGCGGTCACCCCGACGACGTAGAGGGAGCCGGCGACGGCCCAGTCCATGCCGGCGGGCTTGGCGATCAGCTGGTCGGCCGGGACCCGGCAGTAGTCGGCGTGGCTCGAGCGCTGCCAGGACCAGCCCAGCACCTCGTCCCCTACGGCGAACCGCCCGCTGCCGCCGGTCCCGACGGCGGTGACGACGCCGGCGAGATCGCTGCCCTGCCCGGAGGGAAACGCCGCTGGCGCGCGGGACTCGAGGAACCCTTGACGGATGGCGGCCTCGCCGGGGTTGATGCCGGCCGCCCGGACCGCGACCACGACCTCGCCTGCTCCGGCAGTGGGCATGGGCACGTCTCGGACCTGCAGCACGTCGATCCCGCCGTACTCGTCGAACTGGACTGCTCTTGGCATGGCGCCTCCTCGACCTCGGCTGACATTCAGCAGCACGAGCCGCGGCGCAGGGATTCCCGCGCCGAGGGCGAGCTGCCAGACTGGGCGCGCAGTGACGCGCGTCACAGCTCGGCAGAGGAGCCCCCATGACGTCTATGCCCGACGGCCCCAGCCCCGCTCGCTGGCGGCTGCCCCTCGCCGGTCTGCTCGCCCTGGCCGCGGTCGGCATCGCGGGCGTCGGCCCGGCCGGCGTGACGCATCGGGCGGCGGCCGCGGACCCGGTCTACGCCGGACCGATCGCCGACGCGCCCTGCGACGACCAGTCGCTCCCCGAGTCCCAGCAGGGGCGGGTGAGCGCCGCGGACGTGGCCGACGGGCGCGCCGCCAAGGGCTACACCTGCAACACCGCGCAGGTCGGGCACTTCGGCGCCACCGGCGGATTCCGGGTGGAGCGCTACGTCGACGCCGCCGGCCACGAGTGCGCGTACTTCGACAGCACGCTGCTGTTCCCCAAGGACGCCAACAGCCCCGAGGGTCCCGGCACCTACGTGATGGACATGACCGACCACGCCCACCCGGTGCACGTCGACACCCTCACCACCCCGGCGATGCTCTCCCCGCACGAGTCGCTGCGGCTCAACGCCAAGCGCGGACTGCTGGTGGCCGACATGGGTTACCCGACGTTCAACCCCGGCTTCGTCGACGTCTACGACGTCACCGCCGACTGCCGCCGCCCGGTGCTCAGGTCGTCCTCGCCGCTGGGGGTCCTCGGCCACGAGAGCGGCTTCGCACCGGATGGCATGACCTTCTACGTCGCCGCCAACTCCGGCCACACCCTTACTGCCCTGGACCTGAGCAATCCCGCGCTGCCGGTCATCCTCTGGGTGAGCGCCGCCTACATCCCGCACGGCGTGAGCATCAGCGACGACGGCAAGCGGATGTACCTCGCCGACGACTTCTTCAACGGCCTGATCATCCTGGACACCAGTCAGATCCAGGCCCGCGTGCCCAACCCGCAGGTCCCCGAGATCAGCCGGCTGACCTGGCCGGAGGCCTCCATCCCGCAGATCGCGATCCCGATCACCGTCCACGGCCACCCCTATGTGGTGGAGGACGACGAGTACACCTCGGGCACCCTCAACCCCACCGTCGCCGTACCCATGGTCGGCGCGGCCCGGATCATCGACGCCGCCGACGAGAACCACCCCGTCGTGGTGTCCAACATCCGGCTCGCCGTGCACCAGACGGCCAACCGGGCCACCGACCAGTCCACCGACCCGGGCGCGTCCGGAGGGGCCCAGGGGTATGCAGCGCACTACTGCTCCGTGCCCACCAGGGTCGACCCGACCATCATGGCCTGCAGCATGATCGTCTCCGGCCTGCGGGTCTTCGACATCCGGGACCCGCTGCACCCCACGGAGATCGGCTACTTCAACGGCCCGGTCCGGCCGGGGACGCCTGGCCTCAAGGAGGGTGCCTTCGCGATGTCGTCGCCGGCCTATGACCTGGCCCACCACGAGATCTGGTATTCCGACGGCAACACCGGCTTCTATACGGTGCGCCTGACCTCCGCCGCCGCCGACATCGCGGGCACCGGCAGCACGGCGGCCATCCCGGTGCCGGCGGCGACCGCACCCACCCAGGCCGCAGCCCCGCAGTCAGCGCCCCAGGCGGCACCCGCGACGGCGGCTCGCCGCCCCGTGGTCGCCACTCGCGTGCGCACGACCAGGACCCGCGGCGTACGCCGGGTCGCCGGCGCGTCCGCCCGGGCCGCTGCGCCGGCCCGGCTGGCGCAGCCCACCCGCACGTTGGCCTTCACCGGTAGCGCGCCGCTGCTCGCCCTCGGTGGAGTCCTCGCCGTCGTCACCGGGGCTGGCCTCGCCCGGCGGCCTCGCGCGACGGCGTGGGCAGGCGGCACCCTGACGCGGTGACCCTGCCCGTCCCGGCACTGCTGCCCCCGGTCCTGCCGGGGCACGCCTTCGGCCTGCGCTACGGCCTGCCGCTGCCGCTGGCCCAGTTCGTCGTCGGCGGCGCGGCCGTCGTCGTGCTCTCCTTCGTCCTCGTCCGGCTGCGGGCCCCCACCGCCTCCCGGCCCGCTGCCGGCACCGCCGACGTCACCGCCGACGCCGACGTCCCGCCGCCGCGACCCCTGCGGCCACTGCCGGCGTTCGCCAGTTTCATCGGGCTCGGCCTGCTGGTGGGCTGCGGCCTCGCCGGCAGCGACCAGGTCGCAGAGAACCTGCTGCCCACCACCTTCTGGCTGGTGCTCTGGATCGTGGTGCCGCTGACCTGCGCCGTCGTGGGGGACTGGACCCGCCCGCTCAACCCGTTCGCCAACCTGGTGCGCGCGCTCGACCAGCCGGCCGTCCGCCGCGCCGTCCTCGGCCGGGAGCAGCCGCTGCGCCTGCCTGCGGCCGTCGGCTGGTGGCCAGCGGTGGCCCTGCTGCTGCTGCTGACCTGCGGCGAGCTGGTCGTCAACCTGACGGCCACCCGGCCGCGTGTGATCGCGGACGGGCTGGTCGTCTATGCCCTGGTCGACGCCGCTCTCGGCCTGCTGGTTGGGTCGGCCTGGCTGGAGCGGGGGGAGGTCTTCAGCGTGCTGTTCTCCACCTGGGGGCGGCTCGGCGTCTGGCGCTTCGGCGCGGCCGGCCGGCGTGGTCCGGGCGGGGGGCTCGACGCGCCGTTCGAGCGCAGCACCGGCCGGGTGGCCTTCGTGCTGCTGCTGCTGGTCGGCGTCACCGTCGACGGCGTGCTCGCGACGCCGCGGTGGGGCCGGGTCGAGCGGGGCCTCGGTCAGCGGGAGGTGCAGGGGCTGCGCACGCTGGTGCTGCTCGGCGTCGCCGCCGGGGTCGGCCTGCTGTTCGCGGCGTTCGCGGTGGCATCGACGCGGGCGGCGGGACTGCGGTCCGGTCCCCGCGACCCGCTGGTGGGGCTGCTGCCGAGCCTGCTGCCGATCGCCTTCGGCTACCTGCTGGCCCACAATGCGCAGTACGTCATGGTCAACCTGCAGCTGCTGCTCCCGCTGGTCGGCAACCCGCTCGGCCTCCCGGGCTCCAACCTGCACCTGCCCTTCCCCTTCAACGACACGTTCGAGCCGTCGCCGACGTTCCTCCCCGCCGCCTTCTACTGGTACGTCGGGCTGGTCGCGATCATCGCGGCCCACGTGGTGGCTGTCGTGGTGGCCCACCGCCGGCTGGCGGCCCAGGGCTCGTCGGCCGGAGTAGACCCCGCGCTGGCCCGTCGCGGGGAGTACCCGTGGCTGGTGGCGATGGTCGCCTACACCGTCTTCTCCCTCGTGCTCATCGCCCAGCCGCTGGTGCAGGACGCCGGGCCTGCCCCTACTCAGCCGGTGGCGCTGCATGGCCCCTGAACGCCGGCGGGCAGCGCGCTGGTGGCTCGCGGCCGGCGTCCTCGTTCTGCTCGGGGCCATGCTCAGCCCGCGGGCGGTCCCGCTCTTTGACGGGGTCGGCTTCCCCGACCAGCCCTATCGCTTCGTGGCCCGCCCGGCCGGCAGCCCCGCCACCCCGGCGCCGACCACCGCGGAGCTCTCGACGCCGGTGCTGGGTGGCACCAGCCGCGCCGGCCTCACCGTCAACACCGCCGAGCAGGGCCCCCAGCTCTCGGTCTTCGTGCCGCTCGGCTCGCTGGCCGCCGCCGACGGCAGCGTCACCGTCCGCGCCACGCCGCTGGCCCCGACCGACCCGCCGACAGGTGTCACCGTGGACGGCAACGTGTACCGCATCTCCTTCACCGCGTCGGCCGGCGGCCCGGTGACGCTCACGTCGGCCGGGTCGGTCGGGCTGCTCGTGCTCCGGGCCACCACGGCGCGCCAGCCAGGTCCGGTGGTCGAGCACCGCGGTGGCCCCGGCGCCCCCTGGCAGCAGCTCCCGACCACCCGCGGCGGCCAGGACATCTACTCCGCCCGCTTCCTCGGCGCCGGTGACTACACGCTGGCCTTTTTGCCGGCCGCCGCCGGCGGCGGTGTCCCGGTGCTGGCGCTGGTGCTCGGTCCCCTCGTGCTGCTGCTCGCCGGCGTGGTCGTGGTGGTCCGCCGCCGGTCCGCGCGGGAGCAGGCATGACGACGGGTACGGCGGCGCCGGGCGCGGTGCGCCGTGCAGAGCGCTGGCTCGCGCCGACCCTGCTGGCGTCGACCCTGCTGGCGTCGTTCGGCCTGGCCGTCGGCCTGCGGGTCGCCGTGGCCGGTCCGGGCGTGCAGCAATCACCCGTCGCCGGCCTGGTGTTCGCGGCCGCGCTGCTGGTCCTCGTCGCGGCCGCACGCACCAGGGTCGCGGCGTCACCGGGCGTCGTGCTCGTCGGTGTCGCCGGCGCCGGTCTCCTCTGCGTGCCGGCGACGCTCGGCCAGCTGGCCGCGGGACGCCCGCTGCACGGCGCGACCGACTTCGGCCGCTGGGCCGCCGTGGTGGTCGTCGTCGCCATCGCAGAGGAGCTGTTCCTGCGCGGCAGCCTGCACGACGCCGTCGTGGCGGCGACGCCTGGTCCCCGCGCCGGTCCGGTCGTGGCGGTGGCCGTGGGCGCCGTCTGCTTCGCCCTTCTGCACGTGCCGCTCTACGGCTGGTCGGCAGTCCCGCTGGACGTCGCGGTCGGGCTGGTGCTCGGCGCCCTGCGCGTGCGGACCGGCTCTCCGGCCGCCCCAGCCGTGGCCCATGCCGGCGCCGATCTCGCCGCCTGGTTCATCCGCTGAGCCGCGGGTATGGTCGAACACCAGTTCGCCGATTGTCCGTGCAGGACCGACACCGGGAGCACCCCATGGCCGACCCCAGCGACGTCACCCCGACCGCGGAGAAGGACCCGCACGACTGGGTCACCGGCGACCAGCCGGCGACCGGTCCGCAGCAGTCCTATCTCCACACCCTGGCCCAGGAGGCGCACGAGGAGGTGCCGGCCGACCTGACCAAGGCCGAGGCCAGCATGAAGATCGACGAGTTGCAGCAGGAGACCGGCCGCGGCACCGACTGACCCGGCCGTCCCGGCACGGCTCAGCCGGGGTCGGCGCCGCCGTGCGCCGCGGCGGCGGCCGGCTCGGCCTCGTCACCGACGCCGCGCAGCTTGAGGTACGCCGGGTCGTGGAAGCCGTCGTCCGGCACGACGACGGGCAGCCGGCGGGTGCGGATGAGGTGCTCGAAGCCGTCGCGGTCGTCACGGCTGACCGGCGCGTGCGGCAGCCGGGCCGCCGCCGGCACGAGACTGGCCGCTCCCGACGCGACCTGCGCCAGGGCCAGCGCCGTCGGCTTCGGCCGGCCGCTGGCGTCGAACAGGCCGAGGTGTCGCTCCGGCTCGCGGAAGCCGGCGGAGATCCGGTTCGGCAGGTCATGCGAGCACCACCAGGTGATGCCGAACAGGTCCCCCCGGTCGAGCAGCGCGCTGCAGGTCTCGGTGAGGAACCGCGCGTGCAGCGGCGGCGGCAGCACCCGCTGGCGGGCGAAGTTGACGTCCGGCGCCCCGAACTCCTGCACCCAGACCTGACGGCGCACGCCGGGCTGGGAGTAGTCGTGGAAGGACTTGACGAGCTCGGCGTTGTAGGTCGCCTGGTGGACCGCGAGGACGTTGAGCCGCCCGCGAGTGGCCGAGCCGGCGTCGAAGACCCAGGGGTGGATCACCGAGACGTCCCCGAGCCCCGCCACCAGGTCGGGGTAGGGCACCCTGGTCTCGCCGCGCGGGCTAACCGTGTGCGTCTTGCCGGGGGCCACGAGGTCGCAGAGGTGCAGCAGCCGGCCCAGCCAGGCCTTGAGCGCCGTCGGCGAGCTGACCGGGGCGTTGCCGAGCAGCTCGTTGCCGACGTCGAAGCCCATCAGCGCCCGGTGCCGGCCGACGCGGGCGCCGACCGCGCGAAACAGTACCTCCTCGGCGTGCACGGTCGCCAGGTCGGTGACGTAGTTGCGGGTCACCCAGCGCGGCACGAAGGACAGCCCGGACAGACTGCTCGTGAGCACGCTCACGGTGACGGCGAGCCCGCGCCGGCCGGCGATGTCGAGTAGCTCCTCCAGGTGGTCCAGCGAGGCCTTGTCCACGGTCGTCGGCGTCGGCTGGAAGACCGACCAGAGCACCTGGACGCGGATGTGGTCGAGCCCCAGCCCGGCGATCTGGCGCAGATCGCGGTCGACCGCCCCCTTGTCCCAGTGCTGCCAGAGGAACCACCAGCTCTTGCTCGGCGTGTAGTTCACCCCGAACCGGACCGCGGCGGCGGGTCGGCGGGCGAGGTGGTCGTCGGCACTGGCGGGCAGCGCCCCGGCGACGAGGGGCGAGAGCATCGCGGCGCCTGCGGCAACGCCGCCGAGCAGCACGGACCGCCGGGTAGGCGACCGCAGGCCGGCTGCCGGTGGAGCGGTCACGGACTGGCCTCCGGGTGCTGGTCGTCGTGGCTGGGCTGATCGTGGTTGGGCTGTTCGTGGCTGGGCTGGTCCGACCTCTCGGCGTCGTCCTCGGCAGCACTCAGCCCGCCCGTGAGCCCGGCGAGCTCCTGCGTCGCCCACCACAGCAGCTCGGCGTCCTCGGCCTCGCTGACGAGGAACTCTGCGTCGTCGTCACCAAGGTCCGCGGCGTCGATGCTGTCGGCCGCTGCCACGATCACCGGCCGGGCCGCCTCCTCGTCGACGAGCCCGGCCGCCCAGTCGGCCAGCGGAACGGGTCGTGCGACTCGCACCGCACCACGCTCGAGATCGTCCAGCGGGGCCACGTCCCCCTCCGGCACCTCGACCGCGAGGACGGCGCGGCGGCGCGGTGCCGCCGGGTCGGAGGCCAGCAGTCGCAGCGAAGCCCTGCCGGCGAGCACGCTGGCGGCCCACTCCAGCTCTTCCGCGTCGCCCTCGGCGTACCACTCCCGCAGTCCCGGCGTCACGGCGAAGCCGGTGAGGCCCGTCGGCGTGGTGACGGCCAGCAACCACCCCCGCAGCAGGGGCAGCGTCGTGGGGAGGTAGACGCGCACGAAAGGGACGGCGGCGAACGACGGGTGACGGCGTACAGGCGTGAGGTCGTGAGTCTCAACCGGCGGCGGCGAGCCCAGGGGTTGGTGTCCCCGTTGCCAACAGCTCACGCAGGGCGGCCGCGCTGGTGCGCTGCGACGTGCGGAAGGTGGCCTCACGGCGCCGCGGGTCCATCAGGTTAGCGCCGATGACCTCCAGGTCGCGCGCCCCGGGCGCGAGGATGATCACCCGGGTGCCGGCGGCGCGGACCTTCTCTGCCTCGTGCTCCAGCCGACGCGTCGCCGCCCGGCGCAGGCGCCGCTCGACGCGACCGGCAACGGTGTGCGGGCTGTCGTAGCTCGTCGCCGACATCGGCGCGAGGACCACCACCTCGTCCAGGCCCAGCGGGGCGAGCAGGTCCAGCGACGTCGGCGAGCAGGTGCCACCGTCGACGTAGCGCCGGCCTCCGATCTCCACCGGGGCATACCACCCCGGGATCGAGCAGGAGGCCAGCACCGCGTCACGCAGGAGCGCGGGAGGTGAGCCGTCGCGCCCGAAGACGATGCGCTTGCCCGTGTCATAGTCCATCGCCACGATCCAGGGGCGGGGAGACGACGGCCAGCTCGGCGGCGCCACCGCGTCGATCATGCGCCCGAGCGGGCCCAGGGTCCCCCGGCCCTCGGGCAGCAGCGAGGCGATCGCCGCCGCCGGCGGCAGCGAGCGTGGGTGCAGCACCGAGGTCCGCAGCAGGCCGGCGCTGCCCAGCCGCAATCGCGGCAGCGGCGGCAGCGCTCCGCCGGAGTCGGTGTCGTGGTCGTATTCCAGCTCCGGGGCACCCTCGACCACGATCCCCTGCTGATTGGCGACCATCTGCTCCACGGAGATGCCCGAGCCGAGCATGGCGGCGAGCACGGAGCCGGCGCTGGTCCCGACGACGACCTCGGCCCTGCCGGGCTCCTCGCCGGTGGCGGCTCGCAGTGCCGACAGGGCGCCGATCGTCCAGGCGGCGCCGAGCACGCCACCCGCGCCGAGGACGAGCCCGCGACGAGGCCGCTCATGCTCGGCACCAGACGTGGTCATCCGGTCAGCATGCCCCTCAATCGCTTGCATATGCAAGCGCTAGCGCACGGTCTCCACGAGCTCGGCCAGGCTGTCGATCAGGCACTGCGCCAGCACGTCCACGTCCTCCATCGCGTCGCGATCGGCGTTCAGGCCGTAGAACACGCCTCCGTCGTAGCTCAGCAGCCCGATGCAGACGGCCTGCTGCTTGGCCAGCGGCACCACTGGATACATGGCGAGCAGCCGGGCCCCGCCGGAGTAGAGCGGGAACTGCGGGCCCGGCACGTTGGTCACCACCAGGTTGAACAGCCGCCGCGACAGGCTGCTGGTCACCCGGGCCCCCAGCGCGGTCAGCGTCGGAGGGGCGAAGCCGGTGAGCGCGATCAGCGCCTCGGCGCCCACGGCCTGGTTGCTCTCCTTGTGGGCCTGCATGGCATAGGACACATGCTGCAGCCGCAGCACCGGGTTGGGCTCGCCGACCGGCAGGTCCACGAAGTACGACGAGACCCGGTTGCCCAGCGCGCCCGGCTGGTCGTCGCCGCGCACGCTCACCGGCACCATCGCCCGCAGCGTCGTCGCCGGGGTCACCGGCTCGCCCCGGGTGAGCATCCAGGCCCGCAGCGCGCCGGCGACGGTGGCCAGCACGACGTCGTTCACGGTGCCTCCGTGGGCCTTGCGCACCCGCTTGTAGTCGTCCAGGTCGGTCGCGGCGGTGCCGTAGCGACGCTGCCGGCCGATGGTGGCGTTTAGCGGGCTGGCGGGCGCCGGCGACAGCGACGTGAGCGCAGCGGCCAGCACGCCGCCGGCGACGGTGGACAGCCGCTCCGCGGTGGCCCGCACGTCGGAGACGTTGGCCCGGACCGTGTCGACGACGCTGGCCGGCCGGGCCAGCAGATCCCGGGCGACGTCGGCGAGGAGGGCCACCGCCCCGGGCTCCGGCTGCGGGACCCAGGTCTGGGCCGGGACCTCCCGCGGCGTCACCGTCACGTCGAGGATCACCGCCAGCAGATCCACGCCGCTGACGCCGTCGACCATGGCGTGGTGGGTCTTGCTGATCAGCGCGCTCCGGCCGCCCTCGAGCCCCTCGACGAGGTACATCTCCCACAGCGGACGGGTCCGGTCCAGCTGGCGGCTCATCAGCCGCCCGGTCAGGTCGCGCAGTTGCGCCATCGACCCGGGCTTGGGCAGGGCGCTGCGGCGTACGTGGTAGCCCAGGTCGAAGTCCGGGTCGTCGACCCACACGGGGGCGCCGAGGTGGCCGGGGATCTCCTTGACCTTCTGCCGATAGCAGGGGATCAGCCCGAGCCGCGCGCCGATCAGCCGCTTGATCTCCTCATGGTCGAACTCGCCGTGCTCCGGCGGGTCGAAGATCAGCACCGCCCCGACGTGCATGGCTGTCGTCGGTTCCTCCATGTAGAGGAACGACGCGTCCAGGGGGGAGAGCCGGTCCGACATCGGGACATCGTGACACGCATCACGACGGTCCGGTGCGTCGGGTCTGGTGCGTCGGGTCTGGTACGCCGGGCGGCGCCAGCACCCCTGGCACGGGCAGCTTGGGCGTTGGCGACAGCCCCGGCGGGGGTATGGCGCAGCCGTGGACGTGGCGGTGGGGCACACCTTCGCCGGTCGCTACCGGCTGATCGACGTGCTGGGACGCGGCGGCACCGGGACCGTGTGGCGGGCCGAGGACCAGCGGCTCGGCCGCCAGGTCGCTGTCAAGGAGGTGCTGCTCCCCCGCACGGCGCCGGCGGCCGAGCAGCTGGTGCTGCGGGAACGCACGCTGCGCGAGGCCCGCGCGGCCTCGCGGCTGCACCACCCTGGCGTCGTGACCGTCTACGACGTCGTGGAGGCCGACGGCCGGCCGTGGATCGTGATGCAGCTGGTGGAGGCGCGCACGTTGTCGGACCTGGTGCGTGACCAGGGGGCGCTATCCCCGGAGGCGACCGCCCGCGTCGGCCTCGCCGTCCTGGAGGCCCTCGATGCGGCGCACCGGTCCGGCGTCGTGCACCGCGACGTGAAGCCCAGCAACATCATGGTGGCGGCGGACGGGCGGGTGACGCTGACCGACTTCGGCATCGCGCAGGCCCACGGCGACCCGTCGCTGACCAGCACCGGCCTGCTGGTCGGCTCGCCGCGATACGTCTCCCCGGAGCGGGTGGAGGGTCGGCCAGCCGGGCCAGCCGCCGACCTGTGGGGGCTCGGCGCCACGTTGTTCTTCGCCGTCGAGGGCCGCTCGGCCTACGAGGCGCCGGACGCCATCAGCACCCTGCTGGCCATCTCCCGCGGGGAGCGCGCCGCCTACGTACGGGCCGGAGCGCTGGCGCCGGTCCTCGACGGCCTGCTCGAGCCCGACCCGGCCCGGCGCAGCGACGTGCCGACCGCCGCCCGGGGCCTGCGCGGTGTGCTGCCCGCGGACGAGCGCGACGACACCGACGAGATCCCGCTTGCCCCCCGGCCGCTGCCCACGCCGCCGGTCGCGACGGCGGCGCCGGTGCGGGCCCTCCCCCCGCCGGTGCGGGCCCCACGGCCGGCGCCAGCACCCCGGACCCCGGCAGCGGCGCCGGGGCGCGACCCCCAGCCCGTCGCTGTACGCCGGCGGCGGCTCCCCCGCGCCGCGCTCGCCGCGACCGGTCTCGCCGTTGCCGCCGCCGCGGCCGTCGTAGCCGTGGCGACCCAGACAGGGCAGTCGGGACAGCCGACCCCGTCCACCGGCCAGCAAGGGGCCGCCGGACCGGCCGTCACCGGCGGCCTCCCCCCCCACCGCTGCGGGCTCGACGCGCTCCTTGCGATCGCCGGACGCGGCGGCGCCGTCCGCGTCCACGACGTCCGCGTCCACCACGGCGCTGCCGCTGCGGGTGACCGACCGGGCCGGCTGGACCCTCTCGCTGCCCGCCAGCTGGACCGAGGTCAAGGCGCCGCCCGGCGAACGCCAGTGGCGCGACCCGCAGACCGCCACCACCGTGCTGGTCGACTACCAACCGGCCGCCGACCCCGACCCCGTCGGCGCGTGGGAGCGCCAGGAGACGAGCTCGCGGCCCTACTTCCCGGGCTACCAGCGGCTGTCCATCGCGCCGGTGGCGTTCCGCGGCTTCCCGGCCGCCGACTGGGAGTTCACCTACACCGGCGGGCACGGCCTGGACCGCGGTTTCGCGGCGAACGGCCACGGCCACGCGCTGTTCCTGCAGTCGCGGCCGGACCAGTGGGCGGCCGCCCGCCGGGTCTTCGACCAGATCGCGGCGGCCTTCCAGCCGGCTCCCTGATCCGCGGCTGGTGACCTTCAGTGGTGAGACGCGCGGTTCTCGCACTGGTATGTGGCACCTAGGAGCGCCGCGGGAGTGCGAGACGACGTCGACCCGAACGTTGAGCGGGCTATGGGGTGCGTCAAACGCTTGGGGTTGACGGTCTGATGCTCGCGGCGATGTCGGCTTCGACGGCTTCGACGGAGGCCAGAATGCGATCGGGAGGATCGCTGAGCCCGGATGCACCGCTGAGTATATGATCAAGGCGAGTAGATTTTGATCTGCTGTGTCCTGGTTTGTGGGCGTGCGGGGGCCGGGTGGGTGTGCTCCGGGTCCTCGGGTGGTGGCGTCGGGGGGTGACCGGGGGTCAGGTGATCAGGGGGAGGGCGTCGATGCGGCGCTTGAGCCAGGTCAGTGCGGTCTGCCAGGGCCGGCCGGTGGGCAGGTGCGGGTGGTAGCGGCGGGCGGAGTGGGCCAGCCGGGCGGGGACCGCGAGCAGGGTGCGTTGCAGGGTGGCGAGGGTGGCTTCGGCGAGGCCGTGCCGGCCAGGGTGGCGATCGCCCGGCCCATGTTGATGGGTCATCGCGGCCAGGGTGAGCCCGGCGTCCGGGGGACCCGACGCGCCGCGAAGCGGTGTGGTGGGAGTACGGGCCCAGAAGTCCCCTGACGGCAGGTGCGCCAGCGGACCCTGCTTCAGCTCGGCGATGCTCTGCTCCACCACGGCGTGCGCGCGGTGCTCCCGTTCGACGTCGATCAGCGGCTCGTTGCGGTCGGTGAGCACCGCGTGGTGCCGCCACACCGGGAAGTCGAGGGCCTGCTGGTCCAGCGGCAGGCCGGTCGTGGCCTCCCGCTGGACCAGACGACCAGCCGGGCGGTCACCGGGGCCTCGGTGGAGGTGAACGCGGTGTAGACGGTCTCGCCGACCTCGGCGCTGCTGGCCACGAGCAGCCCGTCGTCGTCATCCACCGCGTCCAAGTAGGGGATCGGCTGCCAGGCATGGTCACCGATCACGGCGATCGCGCGGGCGACCGCGGTGTCGATCCGGGCGGTCACGCTGAAGGCGCCGGGGCTCGGTGCGCCTTCTGGGCTTCCAGCATCGCCAGCGGGCTGTTGGTGAACACCGCGTCGTAGCGGTAGGCGGTGAACAGCTCGCTCTGGTTGTCGGGGTTCATGTCTTGGACCCGGCGCACCAGCAGCCGGACGGTGACGTGCTTGGTCTTGGGTGTGGAGGTGAACGCGGTGTAGCCGCTCTCGGCGACCTCGGCGTCGCTGATCCACCGCTGCTGCACTGAATCCCGTGTGGCAGTGTGCCGTCGTGCCTGCTTGGTACACGCATTGTCGACCGTCTCGCCACGCGACCCCCAGCCCGGGTCGAGCCGCCGCAACCTGCCTCAGCCTCGGTGCTCAGGCGCGAGTTCACGCCCCGAGAGCGACGGGGGACTGGCCTCACAGCATGAGCAGGGTCAGCAGCGGCGCGGGTACGGCCCATACCCGGGTGCTGGTGTCGAGGATGGACTTGGTGGCGAGGATGCCGCGCTCGTACTTGCCGTCGATGGTCCGCGCCTCCGCGCGCCACCCGTGATCGACCCACTTGCTCTCGACGGGCACGGTCGATTCGGACCCGGGCTCCCATGGGATGGGCACCGGGGCGAGGTCGATCTCGTTGTCGGAGGCGGTCCGGGTGTAGCTGATCGTGTCGCTGCTGACCCAGCGGCCTTCGTCGGCCTCGTCGATAGCCCGCGCCAGGCTGATGCCGACCACCGTCTCGGTCAGCTTGGTCATGTCCGGGGTGGCCAGTCCCGCGCGAAGCCGCGAGGGCAGCCAGGCGAGCATGGGATCGGTGAGATACAACTTGGCCTGGCTGCCGGCGACGACACGATCACCGTCCCGGCGGGTGCATACCAGCGCGGCGTGAGTGGCGATTAGGCGCCGCAGGCGCAGGTCGAACACCTCCCGGCTCCCGTACCCGAGGTCGGAGGCGGTGGCGGCGATGTTGAGCGGGCTGGTGGAACGGGCGATGAGCATGTCCAGCAGCAGCGGCAAGGACTCGGCGGCCGCGTCGGGGTCGACGTCGCGGCGCAGCCAGGCGGCGAGGTCGCGCACGAAGGCGATCGACACCAAGCCGGTGCGGCTGTGTTCGGCCACGGCGCGGGGGAATCCGCCGCAGGTCAGGTAGTCCTGCCAGGCAAGGTCGTAGGAGTCGACGTCGAACGCCAGTGTCGCCAGCGTGGCGGCCACCGACGAGTCCTGCAGCTGGGCGGGGCGGGACGCGCGAGGTCGGGGCGGGTCGCGGCGAGGAAGTCACGGAAGCTCATCGCCAGCAGCACCCTCTTGCGCCGTCCGGGGCCGCTTCCGGCACGCCCCGCCATCAGGTTGCCTTCGATGTCCTCGGTGCTCACCCACCGGCTGCCGGTCGCGACGACCGTGTCGTCGCCGAAGGGGGTGGCGTCGCGGGCTGCTTTCAGCACCGACGACCAGCCCGGGGTCGCGCTCACCTCGTCCAGCAGCCAGACCCGCGGCCGGGCCTGGTCGGCGTCCACCGACCGGGTCAGGTCCCGTCCAAGTGTCAGGGCCCGACGCAGGTCACGGTCGCGCATCCCGTCGGCGGGGAGGTGGATGACCTGCCGCGGGTCGATGTCCGCGCGTCGGCACAGCGACGCTGCCGTGTCGAGCAGCGCGACCGACTTGCCGACCCGCCGGGGGCCCGTCAGCACGATGAGCTGGTCGGTGACCGGCCCGGCGGCGACATCGTCGAGCACCTGCGGCCGAAATCCCAGGTCGTGGGTGCCGCGGTCGCGCAGCAACCGGTGAGTGGTGGTCCAACCCGTCGGATCGGTACCGGCCGCCGCCGCTCGCCACCACGGGTTGGCATCGGTCAGGATCCGCCGGATCTCATCGTCCCGCACATGCGCACTCTACCGTCGAGCCAACAGGAGGGGAGGGGTTACAGCGATATGGATCCGACAGAGGGGGAGGGGTCTAGACGGACGATAGCCAGCAGGAGGGGAGGGGTCATAGCTTCGCGCGACGCGGCTGCTGACACGCCCTCTGGGCGCCGGCGAGCCCGCCAGTGCCAGGGTGCAGGCAGCGCGCAACACGAAGCTCACTGCAACCGGACGCCGAACAGCACCTCCAGCTCGGCGATCGTGCTGGCGGGGTCGGTGTGCAGCACCCCCACCATCCCCACCGCGACGGCTCCCCGGACGTTCGGGGGCAGGTCGTCGACGAAGACGCACTCGGCCGGCTCGGCGCCTAGCCGGCGCGCGGTCAGCAGGTAGATCTCGGGGTCGGGCTTGCGCAGGCCCACCTCACCGCTGATGACCACCTGGTCGAACAGCTCGGCCCACGCCTCGCGGGGATAATCGTTGTCCCAGCTGTTGCTGAGCAGCGCGGTGAGCAGCCCGGCGGCCCTGGCCCGGCGCAGCACGCCCACCATGGCCGGCTCCTCGGCGAACCCGGCGAACATTCTGGCCAGCAGCCCCTCCGCCGGCACGGGAGCGCCGTCACGGGTGCGCAGCCGGTCCGCCAGCGCCTGCTCGAAGTCCCGGCCGCCGAGTGCACCCGTCTCCAGCTCGTGCACCGGGTTGACAGCGGCACCCGGGGTCAGCCACTCGCGCATGAGGTCCCGGAAGCCCGCCGGGTCCACTCCGTCGGCCGCCACCCACGCCCCCATCGAGTCGGCCAACGGCGAGGTCAGCACCCCGCCGTAATCGACGACCAGCGCGCGCGGGGTGACCGGCTCAGGCACCGCACACCGCCCTGGCCCGGGCCAGCAGGGCCGGCACGCCGATCTCCAGGGTGGCGAAGAACGGGTCGTCGGTGGTCCCCGCGAGGTGGCGGTGGTAGCTGGCCTCCAGCAGCACCGCGAGCTTCCAGATCGCCAGCGTCTCGTAGAACACGACGTCGGACAGGCGCCGCCCCGTCCGCTCGGCGTAGCGCTCCACCAGGTCGCCGCGCGAGGGGAAGCCGGGCGCGGTGACGACGCCGCCGCCGAGTGCGCGCGACAGCGCCGCCTCCGCGCCGTCCTGTCCGGGCTCCGGCCAGAACGACAGCAGGTATCCCAGGTCGGCCAGCGGGTCGCCGACCGTGGCCATCTCCCAGTCCACGATCGCCACCACCCGGCGGCTAGCCGGCGACAGGAGCACGTTATCCAGCTTGTAGTCGCCGTGCACCACGGCCGGCCCCTGCGCAGGCAGCCCGGGCAGCCGGGCCCGCAGCCAGTCCCGCACGGCGTCGTAGTCCGGCAGCTCCCGCGCCGCGCCGCCGGCAGCCGCGACGGCCGCCTGGATCCCCTCACGCTGGCCGGCCCACCGGCGCAGCTGCCGCTCGAGATAGCCCGACGGCCGGCCGATGCCGTGCTCGACGAACACCTCGTACGGCGCTGCGTGCAGCTCGGCGAGCGCGTCGACCAGGTCGAGCCCGAGCACGCGCCGGTCTGCCGGCTCGCCCAGCCAGTTGGGCAGGGCGTCCCGCACGACCACTCCGGGGATCCGCTCCATCAGATAGAACGGCGCGCCCAGCACCGTGTCGTCGGGGCACGCCAGCGCGACCAGCGGCACCCGCACCCCCGCGTCGGCAGCCGCGAGCAGCTGCAGCACCGTCGCCTCGCGGATGACGTCGTGTGCCGTGGGCAGCAGCGAGCCGACCGGCGGGCGGCGCAGGATCCAGGCGGTCGGTGTGCCGGCCCGGGTCACGGTGAAGGTCAGGTTGCTGTGACCCTCGGCCAGCCGCTCGACCTGCAGCGGGCCGGAGCCGGGCAGCGAGCCGCCGGCGTACGCGGTCAGGGCCTGCGGATCCACCAGGTGGGGCTGAGCTGTCACGGCGGTCACACTAGGAGGACACTGTCGGCGTGGACTTCGCCCTCTCGCCTGCCGCCCAGGACCACCACGACCGACTGTCGGCCTTTCTGCACGAGCGCATCGTGCCGGCCGAGCACCTCTACGAGGAATACCGCAGGGAGAAGGGGTACGGCGACCACACCCTGCCACCGGTCGTGGAGGAGCTCAAGGCCGAGGCGCGCGAGCGGGGGCTGTGGAACCTGTTCCTGCCCAGCGAGTCCGGTCTGTCGAATCTGGACTACGCGCCGCTGGCCGAGCTGACCGGCTGGTCCATCGAGATCGCCCCCGAAGCGCTGAACTGTGCGGCGCCGGACACCGGGAACATGGAGGTGCTGCACATGTTCGGCACCCCGGAGCAGAAGTCGACGTGGCTGCAGCCGCTGCTCGACGGCCAGATCCGGTCGGCGTTCGCCATGACCGAGCCCGATGTGGCCAGCAGTGACGCGACGAACATCGAGACCTCGATCCGCCGAGACGGCGACGAGTGGGTCATCAACGGCCGCAAGTGGTGGATCACCGGCGCTGCCGACCCGCGCTGCGCCGTGATGATCGTCATGGGCAAGACCGATCCCGAGGCGCACCGGCTGGTGCAGCAGTCGATGGTGCTGGTGCCGACCGACACGCCGGGGGTCCAGATCGTGCGGGCGCTGCCGGTCTTCGGCTACCAGGACCAGCACGGGCACTGTGAGATCCGCTTAACCGACGTGCGGGTGCCGGCGGGCAACCTCGTCGGCGAGGTGGGGGGTGGCTTCGCGATCGCCCAGGCGCGCCTCGGCCCTGGTCGCATCCACCACTGCATGCGCTCGATCGGGGTGGCCGAGCGCGCCCTCGCCCTGATGGTCGACCGGGCCAAGCACCGCGTGGCCTTCGGCAAGCCGCTGGCCGCGCAGGGGGTCGTCCAGCAGCAGATCGCCGAGTCGCGCATGGAGATCGAGCAGGCCCGGCTGCTGACCTACAAGGCCGCCTGGATGATCGACAAGTTCGGCGCGAAGGCGGCGCGCACCGAGATCGCCGCGATCAAGGTGGTGGCGCCGCGGGTGGCGCTCGCGGTGATCGACCGCGCCATCCAGGTGCACGGCGGCGGCGGTGTCAGCGACGACTTCCCGCTCGCCGGGATGTACGCCGGGATGCGCACGTTGCGGATCGCCGACGGCCCCGACGAGGTGCACGTGCGCACCGTCGCCCGTGCCGAGATCGGCGACCGGGTCTGACCCTGGCCCCACGGCCCTCGGCCTGAGCGGGTGAGCGGCCGCCAGGGTGAGAGGCTGCACGGGTGAGCGAGGCCGGCGCCGCCCAGGCGCGGGAGTCCCAGCCGCGGGAGTCCCAGGCGCTGGAGTATCGGATCGACGACCTCGCCCGTGCGGCCGGCGTCACCGTGCGCAACCTGCGCGTCTACCAGGACCGTGGACTGCTGCCGCCGCCACGGCGGGTGGGCCGGGTCGGGATCTACGCCGACGCGCACCTGGCCCGGTTGCGGTTGATCTCACGGTTGCTGGAGCGCGGCTATTCCTTCGCCCAGATCGGCGAGCTGGTGTCGGCGTGGGAGCGGGGCCGCGACCTCGCCGACCTGCTCGGCCTCGAGGCGGCGCTGACCAGCCCGTGGACCGACGAGCCGGCGCGAGTGGTGAGCGCGCTGGAGCTGCGTCGGCTGCTGGGTCGGCAGGCGACCAGGGCTGCGCTGGACCGCGCGGTGCACATCGGGCTGCTCCGTCGCGAGGGTGCGTCGTTCCGGGTGCCGAGCCCGACCCTGCTCGACGCCGGCGTGGAGCTCGTGCGCGCCGGCGTGCCGCTGCCCACCGTGCTCGACCTCGCTGAGGCGCTGTCGCGCGACCTGGACGTGGTGGCGCGCCGCTTCGCCGAAGTGGTGCAGCGCCAGGTGCTGCCGGCCGCCGGCGTCGAGGGCCTGCCCGCCGGCACCGACCTGGCCGCGGTGGCCGCGCTGGTGACGCGGTTGCGACCACTGGCCCGCCGCGCCGTCGACGCCAGCTTCGCCGCCGCGATGGAGCGCCAGGTCAGCACCGTGCTGGGTGAGGCGGTCAGTGCCGCCGTCGCCCGCGCCAGGACGCAGGCACAGGCCGACGCGCAGGCACCGTCGGCCTGACGGTCCCACCTCTGCGGGTCAGCCGATGGGCCGTCGGTCCACCAGCCCCTCGCGCTCCCACAGCCGGCGGGTCGGGCCGCCGATGAGGCCGGCCTCGGTGAGCACGCGCACCAGCCTCCTGGTCAGCCGGTAGCCGGCCGCGCGGCGCGCCGGGTTGCGCGCCGCGGCCCGCAGGGCCTCGGCCGGGTCCAGACCAACGGCGGCGTAGACCCGCGGGTCGACCATCGCGTCCTGGATGACCCGGCCGCTGAGCAGCGTGACGAGACGCGACCACTCCCGCCGCAGCGGTCCCATCGCCGCGACCCGCCGGGCCAGCTCGTCGCGGGCATAGGACACGTGCCGGGCCTCCTCGGTGACGTGGATCCGGCACAGCTCGCGGAACAGCGGCTCGCAGGTCGGCTCGCGCACCACCTCGCGCTGCCCGGCATCGAGGATCTCCTCGGCGATCAGTGCCGCCGCGAAGCCCTCGCCGCCGCGGGCCAGCGTCTTGAGCAGCCAGCCCCACCGGCGGCCGCGCCGGTCGAAGCCGTAGTCACCGGCGCCGCCCATCTTCGCCACCATCCGCATGAACATCAGCGAGTGGCGGGTCTCGTCGCCGACCTCGGTCAGCGCGAACCGCGCATGGGCGCTCGCCGGGTCCTCCCGCCAGAGGTGGCGGACCAGGATCTGGTCGAGGATGAGCTCGAACCAGTAGCCGGCGCAGAGCATGCTCACGGCCTCGTGCCGGGACAGCTCCTTGCGCTGCGTCTCGCTCATACGATCCCACAGTGGAGTGCCGTAGAGACTGACCAGCCGTTCCGGCACGAACCACGATCCCTCGAAGGGCTCGTCCCAGGCGATGTCCACCTGCGGGTCGAACGACAGCTTCAGCGAGCTCTCGATCAGCCGCTCGGCCACGCGCTCCCGGTCCGGGGCAGCGTCGGCACGTGCGGTGGGGACTGGCAGGACGTCGGTCACGATGACCTCCTCGACGGGGTGGTGCTACCAGTCGACTGCACATCCACGAGTGTGTCAAGGGCCAATGGCACAGTTTGGACAGATACGACGACGGAGGCAGCCGTCAGCGGCGCATCCGGCGACCCCTTGCGGGTGCCGGGGCGCCCAGACTGTGAGCAGCGAGGGTGGCGAGCGCCAGCCGGGCCGGCGACGTCGGTGCGACCTCGCGCAACGGGCGCCCGGCCGCGACCGCGGCGTCGTGGCCCGCCACGTCCATCGGCACCAGCGCGACCGGCACGAGCCCGGTGTGGCGGTGCAGCGCGGCGGCGACCTCCCGCTCCGGGTCACCGGGAAAGACACCACGACGGACCCGGTTGAGCACCACCTGGGGAGGGACCACGCCGGGGACCGCCTCCCGCAGCGCCGCGAGGCCGCGGACGAGGCGGTGCAGCCCCACCGGATCGGCCGAGCCAACGGCCAGCACGGTGTCCGCGCGCGCCAGCACCTCTAGGGTGGCGCCGTTGCGGCGCGGCGCGAGAGTGTCGTAGGACAGCTCCTCGTCGGCCTCGAGACAGAAGCCGATGTCGACGATGGTGACCGCGGCGAGCCGCCGGGCGAGGTCAAGCACCACCTCCACCGATCCGGGGCGCAGCTCGGGCCAGCGGTCCGGCCGGGCGATCCCCGGCAGCACGCGCAGCCCCCCACCCAGGTCGCGGGCCAGGCCGGCCAGCGCAGCCACGTCGAGCGCGCCGTTGTTCGCTGCCCGGCAGGCCGCGGCGAGGCCCGGCGCCTCCTCGAGCAGGCCGAGCAGCTGCGCGACCGACCCGCCGTAGGAGTCCGCGTCGATCAGCAACGTGGACACGCCGAGCGCGGCGCTCTCCGCGGCCAGCGCCAGCGCGGTGCTGGTGCGGCCCGGGGCGCCGGTCGGCCCCCAGACCGCGACCAGGCTGCCGCGACTGGCAGGCGGCGACGGCGGTGGGTCGTCCAGGTCGTCGAGGTCGATGGGGGGCAGGTCGGGCAGGGCGCCGGAGGGGTCGCCGTAGGCAAGCGAGAGCCGTTCCCTGGCGTCGGCGCGGCCGAGCCCGGCCACCGCCTGCAGCACGGCGGCACCCACGGCGTCCGCGCCGGCATCGGCCGGCAGCACCCGCTCGACCCCGAGCTGGCGCAGCCGGCGCTCGGCGTCCTCGTCCCCCGGAGGCGCGAGTCCGACCACCGCGAGACCCGCGGCGGCCAGCCGGGTGAGCGCCTCGCGGTCCAGCCGGCGCAGGTCTGCCGACAGCAGCACCGCGCGCGCGGCACCGGTCGCCGCCGCCGCGAGCAGGTCGGCGAGGTCGACGCAGCGCCGCACCACCTCCACCCCGAGGTCCCGGCGCTCGAAGGCCGCGACCAGTCCGGCTTCCCAGGTGGGGTCGCTGACCGCCGTGAGGACGGCTACGGTCGCCATCGGCTGGCTACTTCCCGCCGCAGCTGGTCGTCGTGAACGAGCCCAGTCCCTGCACGGCCGCCGTGCCAGTGTCGCCCTGCTGGTCCCCGACGGGCAGGTGCCTGGTGACGTCGAGCGCCGCGGTCTCGCTGGCGTGCACCAGCGTGCCGGCGAGCCGCGGGTCGACCCGCAGCAGCACGGTGGTGGTCCCGCTGGCGACGGTAGCGTCGACGTCGGCGCCGATCTCGACGTCGGCAGCGACCACCTGCGTGGTGCACTGCCCCGCCCCGCCGGCCGAGGGCCTGAGCAGCCCGGTGGCATAGACATCGACGTGGTCGCCGGCCGACAGCCCCGGCAGCCGCCCCGCTGCCACCGTCACCGGCACCAGCCGCTGAGGCGTAGCCGCCGCCACCTGGCCGATCGCCCCGACCGCGAGCAGCTCGCCGGCCCCGGCCCCCCGCCCGAGCGGACGCCCGGCGATCTGGTCGAGCTGGGCGCCCCCGACGTACTGCCCCGCCGTCCTGCCGTCGAGCCGGACACGCACGACCCGCAGGTCGCCGGCGGCGAGCACGTGGCCGGCCGGCAGGTCGCGGGCGAGCGCGACCACCGGGGCGGTGGCGCCGCCGGTGCTGAGGACGCGGGCGCCGACGACCACCGAGACGAGCAGGAGCAACACTCCCGCCAGCAGCCGGCCGTCGCGCCAGCGGGGCGGCTCCAGCCGGCGGGCCGGCGGGGAGGCCGGCAGCCGCTCAGCCGCGCCGGCCGAGGCGGCGGGCGCCGTTCCGACGTCGCTCACGGGCCCGGACGCTACCGGCGTCGGCACCCGTGGGGACGGTTGTCCACAGCTGCCGCCCGGACGGCGCAGCGCCGGCCGGGCCGGGTGCAGACTGCGCCGCATGGGTGAGCGGTTCCTGCAGCTGTCGGAGGTCGCCGAGGTGCTCGACGTGTCGGCCAGTCAGGTCTATGCCCTGGTGCGCCACGGCGAGCTGGCCGCGATCAAGGTCGGCGGACGCGGCCAGTGGCGGGTCGAGCGCACCGCTCTGGAGGACTACATCGCCAAGGCCTACGCCGAGACCCAGGCGTTCGTCGCGGCCAACCCGTTGGGCCGCGAGGAGCTGGCCGCCGACGCGGAGTGACCGGGGGCGTCCTCAGCGCCGACGGAGGACGGCCAGGGCGCTGAGCGGGACGGCCCGGACCGCCCGCACGTCGCCGCGGCGGCGCTCCTCACCGGGGGCGGTCACCGCCAGCTCCGCATGGTCGGTGCCGACCCGGTCCAGCACGCCGGTGAGCAGCTGACCGTCACGCAGCAGGAGGCCCAGCTGCGCGCGGTCGCGCACCAGGCCCCGCAGCGCGCTGGCGAGCCCCAGCCGGGCGGCGACCCGGCCCTCGGAGCCGGGGACCGCGCTGGCGGCGGGCAGCCCCTGCAGCCACGACACGGCACCCAAGGCCACGAGCGCCTCACCGCCCTCCTCGGCCAGGAGCAGCCAGTCCGGACCGACCGCCCGGGCCTGACCGGAGGCCGTCCGCCCCGGCCCGACGCTGAGCGTCAGCTGGTGACCCAGGGCCGGCCGCAACCGGTCCACGAGGCGCAGCCGGGCCAGGTCGGCGCTGCTGCGCTCGGCGACCTCGCTGGCGAGCTCGGCGGCCTCGAGCGCGTCGGCCTGTGACTCCAGCTCCGCGAAGAGCCCCTCCCAGCGCACCCGCTCAGTGTGCGCGCTCGACGATTGACGTAACTCATCGGAGGCAGTAGGAAGCAAACATAAGCGAACGCAGGACAGAGGGGACGAGATGATCGAGACTGGGGGCAGGAGCGCGGCCGGCACCGTCGCGGGCTGCTGCGCGGCGGTGCTGGCGGTGGCCGGCGCCCAGCCGGACCGACTCGTCGACCTCGAGGGGTGGTCGCAGCGGATCGCGGCGGACCCCACCCAGGCCGTTGCCCTCGCGGCCGGTTCGCTCGCCTGGCTGCTGCTGGGGTGGCTTGCCCTCGGCGTGGCGCTGTCGGCGGCGGCGGGGCTTCCCGGGCTGCTCGGCCGGGTGGGTGGCCGGGTGGCGGCGCGGCTGGTCCCAGGGGTGCTGCGCCACGTCGTCGAGCTCACCCTCGGCCTGACCGTAACGGTGACGGGCGCCGCCGGTCTGGCCGTCCCCGCCGCGGCGTCAGCAGCCGACGCGGCCCCCGCCTCCACCTCCACGGCCGCGCCGTCCCTCCGGCTGCAGCTGCCGGACCCTGGCGAGCCCGTCACCCCCGTCCGACCAGCATTCGGTCGCGCGGCCCCGCCGACGCCGACGCGTGCGGCAGCGTCGACGGCCGGCACCGGCCAGCTTCCCGACCCGGCGCCTCCCGCCAGGGCCCCGGATCCCGAGGGCACCGTCGTGGTCCACGCGGGGGACTGCCTGTGGGATCTGGCTCGCTCACAGCTGGCCGCCAGCCACCCCGGGCACACGCCGACCGACGCCGAGGTGGCCGCGGAGTGGCCGCGCTGGTGGCAGGCGAACGCCGCCGTGGTCGGCCACGACCCCGACCTCATCCTCCCCGGTCAACGCCTCACGCCGCCGCACTGAGCTCCCCCACCAAGCGCCGCCCACCAAGCGCCGCCCGACACCCGCCGCCCGTACAGACAAAGGAGACCCTGATGACGCTCACCCTGGTCAGCTTCCCGCCCCATTCGAGCCGCGCCCCACGCCTGGACCCGCCCTACGACGACGAGACGCCCGTCTCGCCCGCGATCGACGGCAGCCTCGCACTCGCCCTGGCCCTGCCGCTGCAGCTCCCGGCGCGGCCGGCACTGCATCTCGTCCCGCCCATGCTCGACGTATCGATCGGTCCCGCGCCCGGTGCGGCGGTCGAGGACGCCGCGGACGACCCGCTTTGGGGGTACGCCGTGACGCCGCGCTCGGAGCTCCCCGACCCACGTCCGCGGGCCGCGCAGCTCGTGCGCGCTGTGCTCGAGGTGCTGGCCGGGGACCGCCCCCTGCAGCACCTCATGCGGGTGACGGCGACCCCGGTGCAGGGTGAGCTGGACACCTTGCCCCCGCCGGTGGGACGCCGGCCGTGGGCCCGGTCGGTGCGCAGCGTGCACGTCAGCGAGCCGACCGACGGCGTGGCGGAGGTGACGGCCGTGGTCGACCGCGGCTCCCGCTGCGCGGCCCTCGCGCTCCGGATGCAGGGCCTGGACGGACGGTGGCTGATCACCGCCCTGGACCTGGTCGGGTAGGTGCAGCATGGTCGTCGTGACCGTCGACACTGGACTGACCCCCGACTCAGAGCTGCTCGCCGTCACCGCCGGACAACGGCTGCTGCTGGAGCACACCGGACCCTGGACCGTCGAGGACTGGTGGTCGCTGCCGGCGATGACCTACGGGCGGCGCTACGAGGTCGTGCAGGGGACGCTCGTGATCTCCTCCACGCCTGACCTCGACCATGCCTGGGCGGTGCACACGTTGCGCAGGATTCTCGAGAGGGCTGCCCCGACGTTGATGGCCGTCGAGGTGGTCGGGTTCACGACCGAGGACAGTGCGCTGGTGCCGGATCTGCAGCTCGTGTCGCAAACGCTCGTCCGGAACAGCTCCGCCCGCTCGTTGACGGGCGACGACGTCGCCCTGGTCGTGGAGGTGCAGAGCCGCAGCTCACGTGGCTACGACCGGCTGGTGAAGGCCGAGGTCTACGCCGAGGCAGGCGTGCCGCGGTATTGGCGGGTCGACCCAAACGGGCCGACGGTGCATGCCGGAGTGCTGCGCAATGGGGCCTACGTCGAGGAGGCCGAAGCCGACCCCGACGGCGTGCTCCGGGTGGAGCTGGAGCACGGGGGGGAGCGCTGGCGGGTCGAGCTGCACCTCGCCGACCTGGTGCGGGTCGGCTGACGCACCCGGCGTGCACCGATTGGCCGGTGCCGCGACTGGCGTCGTTCGCCGCTACCGGCGGCCCTTGCCCTTCTTGCCCTTCTTGGAGGAGTTCCGCGACGGGCCGCCCTGCGGCTTGCGGGGGGTGACCCCGGCGTTGTCGGTGGTGCGCTGCACGCCGCCCTCGCCGTCGACCGTAGGCGCGCTGTAGGTCGGCCCCGGCGCCCGATTCACCGCGAACGCCGGCAGCACCTGGGCTCCCGGTGCCAGCGGGGAAGGGGTGGACGGCGCCGACTGCCCACCAACCGGGTCGACGTGATGCGGCGCCTGCGGGTCGTCCGGGTCGACATCGTGCCCCCGTTCGAAGGCCACCGGGGCGGCGCTCGGCACCGGGTCCACCGGCGCCTGCCCGTCCCCTGCCGGCACCGGCGGCGCGGCCGGTGCGTCCGAGCCCAGCCCGAGCAGCTCAGCCGGCATCTCGGTGAGCATCCCCTCGGCAGGCGCGCCCGCCTGGGCCTGCGATTGGGCCTCAGACTGGACCTCCGACTGGGCCTCCGATTGGACCTCGAGGTTGAACAGGAACCCGACGGACTCCTCCTTGATGGCCTCCATCATCTGCACGAAAAGGTCGTAACCCTCGCGCTGGTATTCCACCAGCGGGTCACGCTGGCCGTATCCGCGCAGGCCGATGCCCTCCTGCAGGTAGTCCATCTCGTAGAGGTGCTCGCGCCACTTGCGGTCGAGCACCGATAGCACGACCCGGCGCTCGAGCTCGCGCAGGCTCTCCTCACCCACCGTCTCCTCGCGATGGGCGTAGGCCTCGCGAGCGTCGGTCTGCAGGTCCTCCAGCAGGATCTCCGCGGTGAGCGACTCGCGGCCCTCGTCGTATGTCGAGGCGGGGTAGCTCACCGGCCAGAGCTGGGACAGCCCCGTCCACAGCAGGTCCAGATCCCACTCCTCGGCGTACCCCTCCGCCGTTGCCCCGGCGACGTAGGCCGCCGTGGTGTCCTCGATCATCCCGCGAACCTGGTCGCCGAGGTCCTCGCCGTTGAGCACCCGGCGCCGCTCGGCGTAGATCGTCTCGCGCTGTCGGTTGATCACGTCGTCGTACTTGAGCACGTTCTTACGGATCTCGAAGTTCTGCTGCTCGACCTGGGTCTGGGCGCTGCGGATAGCGCGGGTGACCAGCTTGCTCTCGATCGGGACGTCCTCGGGGATGTTCAGGCGGGTCATGATGCCCTCGACCGCGGCGGCGTTGAACAATTTCATCAGGTCGTCGCCGAGGGACAGGTAGAAGCGGGACTCCCCCGGGTCGCCCTGGCGCCCGGACCGGCCGCGGAGCTGGTTGTCGATGCGGCGCGACTCGTGCCGCTCGGTGCCGAGGACATAAAGCCCGCCGGAGCCGACGACCTCCTCGTGCTCGGCGTCGTAGACCTTCTTGGCCTTCTCCAGCGCGTCCGGCCAGGCCGCCTCGTAGGACTCGGCGTCGGACTGCGGGTCCAGGCCGCGGGCCCGCAGCTCGCCGGCGGCGGCGAACTCCGGGTTGCCGCCGAGCATAATGTCGGTGCCGCGGCCGGCCATGTTGGTCGCCACGGTGACGGCGCCCTTCCGGCCGGCCTGGGCGATGATCGTGGCCTCGCGCTCGTGGTACTTGGCGTTGAGCACCTCGTGCGGCACGCCCTTGCGCAGCAGCAGCGCCGAGAGCCGCTCGCTCTTCTCCACGCTGGTGGTGCCCACCAGGACGGGCTGGCCGGCCTCGTGCCGCTCGGCGATGTCCTCCACGACCGCGTCGAACTTGGCGTCCTCGGTCTTGTAGACGACGTCGCGCTCGTCCAGCCGGATCATGTCCTGGTTGGTCGGGATCTGGATGACGCCCAGCTTGTAGATCTGGTCGAACTCCGAGGCCTCGGTCATGGCCGTGCCGGTCATCCCGGAGAGCCTGGCGTAGAGCCGGAAGTAGTTCTGCAACGTGATGGTGGCCAGCGTCTGGTTCTCGTCCTTGATCTCCACCCCCTCCTTGGCCTCGATGGCCTGGTGCATGCCCTCGGAGTAGCGCCGGCCGGCGAGCGCCCGCCCGGTGAACTCGTCGACGATCAGGACCTCGCCGGCGTTGACGATGTAGTCCTTGTCGCGCTTGTAGAGCTCCTTGGCCTTGAGGCTGTTGTTGAGGTAGCCCACCAGCGGGGTGTTGACGCTCTCGTAGAGGTTGTCCACACCGAGCTGGTCCTCGACCCGCTCGACGCCCTTCTCGTTGATTGCGACGGTGCGCTTGGACAGGTCGACCTCGTAGTCGCGCTCGGGCTGCAGCCGGACCGCGATCTTGGCGAACGTCGTGTACCACTGCGCGCTCTGCTCGGCCGGCCCGCTGATGATCAGCGGCGTGCGCGCCTCGTCGACGAGGATCGAGTCCACCTCGTCGACGACGGCGAACCCGTGCCCGCGCTGCACCAGCTCGTCCTTGGCCCAGGCCATGTTGTCGCGCAGGTAGTCGAAGCCGAACTCGTTGTTGGTGCCGTAGGTGATGTCACAGGCGTACGCCGGCTGGCGCTGCTCCGGGCGCATCGTCGGCTCGATCACCCCGACCGTCAGGCCGAGGAAGCGGTGCACCCGCCCCATCAGCTCGGCGTCGCGCCGGGCCAGGTAGTCGTTGGTGGTCACCACGTGCACCGGCTCGCCGGACAATGCGTTGAGGTACGCCGGCAGGGTGCTGACCAGCGTCTTGCCCTCTCCGGTCTTCATCTCGGCAATGTTGCCGAGGTGCAGGGCCGCTCCGCCCATCAGCTGCACGTCGAAGTGGCGCATCCCGAGCACCCGGGTCGCCGCCTCGCGCACGGTCGCGAATGCCTCGGGCAGCAGGTCGTCGAGCGACTCGCCGTCGGCCAGCCGGGACCGGAACTCCGGGGTCAGCGCCTGCAGCTCGGCGTCGGTCAGGCCGGTGAAGTCATCCTCGATCGCGTTGACCTGGTCGGCGAGGCCCTTGAGCTTGCGCAGGGTGCGCCCCTCGCCCGCGCGCAGGATCCTGTCGAGTACCACATCACTCCTGGGCTGTCGCTCGTGCCGTCCGGTCCCCCCGATGCTAGGTGTCGCGGAACGGGCCCGTGGCGGGCAGCCGCGGCATCTCGGGTGACAGGGGGCTGCCGGCTCGGGAGGCTGGCGGGGTGGACGGGCTGCCGGCGTACGACGACCTGCCACCGCTGCTGCCCGCCGACCGGGAGCTGCGGCTCCGGCCGTGGGCGCCCGCTGACGTGCCGGCGGTGCTCGCCGCCTGCCTGCAGCCGTCGACGCAGCGGTGGATCGATGCGTTCAGGGGCTACGACGAGGGATCCGCCCGGCGCTACGTGCTGGGGGCGCCCCGATGCGTGGGCGCGGCGGCGGCATCTGCGGCTGTGCCTGACGGACGGCTCCGACACCGTGCTCGGGGCGGCCGACCTCGACGACCTGTCGGTGCAGCATGTGTCGGCCGACCTGGGCTGGTGGGTCGCGCCGGCGGCGCGCGGGCGGGGGGCCGGGGTGCGCGGCGCCCGGCTGCTGGTGGCGCTGGGGCTCGGCCGCCTCGGGCTCGCCCGACTGACCGCCCAGATCCTGGCGCCCAACACCTCGTCGCGGTGGGTCGCTGCCGGCGCCGGGCTGCACCTGGAGTCGGTGGCCGCGTCGGCGGAGGTCGACGCCGGGGGCGGCGCACGCAGCGACCGGGAGACCTGGCGACTGCTGGCGTCGGAGACCCGGCTCGACCCGCAGCCCGACCTGACCGCAGGGCGGCTGCACCTGCGGCCGCTCGTGCCGTCGGACGCCGCGGCGGTGCACGCGGCCTGCCAGGACCCCGAGGTGGCGAGGTGGACGACGGTGCCTTCGCCGTACACGCTGGCCGACGCCGAGGACTTCTGCGGGCGCCGGACGCTGGGCGAACGGGCGGGCGGGGCAGGTGCAACCTGGGCGGTCGTGGACGCCGTCGAGGGGCGCCTGCTCGCCGTCGTCGGCCTGCGGCTGCACGGGATGGGGGTGGCAGAGGTCGGCTACTGGTCGGTCGCGGCCGAGCGTGGCCGGGGGGTGACGACGGACGCGGTGCGGGCGGTGTGCGGGTGGGCGCTCGGGACCGGGTGGTGCTGCGTGGTCGAGTGGCAGGCGCTGCCTGGCAACGCCGCCTCGCTGCGGGTGGCGCAAAAGTGCGGTTTCACCGTCGAGGGAACGCTGCGGTCGCGCCTGGTCGTGCGGGACGGGCCCCGGCAGGACGTCGTGGTGGCCGCGCTGCTGCCCGGCGAGCTCCGCTGGCGCCGGGTCGAGACGCAGGGATTACTGGATCTCGAGGATCTTCTCGCGCAACGCGTAGGCGACGGCCTGGATGCGCGAGTGCAGCTGGAGCTTCTCCAGGATGTTGCGGATGTGATTCTTCACGGTGTTTTCGCTGATGTAGAGCTGCTTGCCGATGTCGCGGTTGGCGAGGCCCTTGGCGACGAGCTTGAGCACCTCGAGCTCGCGGTCGGTGAGCCGGGGGGCCGGCACGCTCGCGCGCTCGTCGCCGCGCCGCATCGAGGCGAACTCGGTGATCAGCTTGGACGCCATCGAGGGGCTGATCAGCGACTGGCCGCCGTAGACGGCCCGGATCGAGGAGGCGACCTCCTCGATGGAGATCTCCTTCAGCAGATATCCCATCGCGCCAGCCTTGATCGCGTCGTAGAGGTCGCCCTCCTCGTCGCTGATGGTGAGCATGATGATCTTCGCGGAAGGGACGATCTCCTTGATGGCCGAGCAGGCGTCGATGCCGCCGCGGCGCGGCATCCGCACGTCCATCAGCACGATGTCGGGCATGGTCTCTGCGGCCCGGTCCACCGCCTCCGTCCCGTCCCCTGCCTCCCCGACGACGTCGATGTCGGGCTCCTGCTCGAGCACCATCTGCAGGCCGCGCCGGAACAGCGCGTGGTCGTCGACGACGAGCACGCGGATGGCCTCGCCGTCGTCCACCGACACGCCGGGCTGCTCGACCCGGGTCGGGTCGCCAGCCTCCTCGTGCTGCGTGCTCACGGGCGACATCCTCACACGCCGCGCACGCGCGGCCGGGCACGATGCGTCAGGCGGAGACCGCCGTGCGGGTGCTCGTCGCGGTGGTGAGCCGCAGGACGCCGTAGTCGTATCCCCGGCGCCGGTAGACCACAGAAGGCTGGCCGGTCTCGGCGTCGCAGAACAGGTAGAAGTCGTGCCCGACGAGCTCCATCCGGTGCAGCGCCTCGTCCAGGCGCAGCGGCTCGGCGTCGTGCTGCTTCTCCCGCACGATCAGCCCCGGCACCAGCTCGGCCGTCCCGTCGCCCACCGCCTCGGGCCCGTCGTCAGCCGCGGCCTCGGGCCCGGCCGAGCTCGGTCCGGCGGCCGGCAGGTGCGCGTGGTGGCTGTGCGAGTGCGAGGCGGTGCGGCGGGTGGCGGCCCGACGCATCCGCTCCTCGATCTTGGCAAACGCCGCCTCGAACGCCGCGTAGCAGTCGTCGTCCGCTGCCTCGGCGCGGACCACCGGGCCGCGGGAGCGGACGGTGATCTCCACCCGCTCGCACTCGCCCGCGCGCCGCGGATTCGGTTCGTGGCTGAGCTCCACGTCCAGGCGGCGCAACCGGTGGTCGAACTTCTCCAGGCGGGACAGCTTGCCCCGGCAGTGGTCCCGGAAGCTCTCGCCGACGTCCTGGGAGAGGTGCCGACCCTTGATCACGATCTCCATGCGCGACCTCCGCTGTCGAGTGCGTGTGCGGAGGCTAGACCCGCTGACCCGCCTCCGGGGGGCGCCCGCGACGCGCCGTCGCGGCGACGACGGCACAGCCGTGCACGGGCAGGCCGGCTGCGTGCAGCGCCCGCGCCGCCTCGGCGAGGGTCGCGCCCGTGGTGAGCACGTCGTCGACGAGGAGCAGGCGCGACTCCGGCACCAGCAGGGTCCCGGGCCGAGCGGCCAGGGCGCCGGCGAGGTTGGCGGCCCGGGCGCGGGCCGACAGGCTGGCCTGGTCAGCGGGGGTGCGGACCAGCACGAGGGCGTCGAGCACGCGGGCACCCGGCACGGAGGCGGTCACCGCGGCAACAACCCGACGCAGCGGGTCGTCCCCATGACGACGGCGGCGGGCCGCGCGGGAGCTGGGCACGGGCACCAGCGCGAGGGCGTCAACGTCCTGGCCGGCGGCACCCAGCACAGCCGCCGCCAGCGCCCGTGCCAGCACGGGTGCCGCGGCCCTCCTGCCGCGGTCCTTGTGCGCCACGATCAGGCGGCGCAGCACCCCGGCGTACTCCCCCGCGGCCGTCGTCGGCGGCAGACCGGGCGGACAGGGGGTCGGCACCACCGGGTGCGGGCGGGGCACGGTGGCCGCACGACAGGAGGGGCAGACCGCACACCCCCTCGAGCCGCAGCCGGCGCAGGCCAGCGGCAGGACGAGGTCGAGCAGCCCGGCGAGCACCCGCCGAGACTCGCCTGCCGCCGGACCCGCCGCCGCCGGGGCGGCCTTGCTGGGGACGACGACGGTGCGCGTCCACAACCGTCAGCCGAGCGGCCAGGTCGGGAACCGGCCGACGCCGACCGGTGCCCACGTCTGCCCCTCCAGCCGGCGCACGGTGCCGTCGGGGCAGCCGACGAGGGGGGCCTCGCGCGGGCGCCCCGTGACAGCCGCGGCCTGCGCCCGGGGGCAGGGCACGGGCAGCGCCCGCACGTCCCCCACCAGGTCGCCGCCGTCGGGATCGGGGGCGTCCACGGACACCAGCGCGGCACTGCCGGTCCCCCTGCCAGGGGCGTCGCCGTCCGCCCCGTCGCGCAGCACCACCACGTCGCCGTCGGAGCTGTCGAAGGCCACGTCCACCGCGTCCCGGACGGCCGGGGCTACCGGCCGCAGGGCGAGCACCGCCGGCCGGCCCGGCTGCGGCAGCCCCACCACGCCGGCGACGAGCCCGCTGTCGGCGGTGATGCCGACTGCGTGCACCCCGTCGGGCGCAATCACCAGTCGCCGCAATGCGACCGGGGTCCGCACCGGTTGGAGGGTCCCATCCCGGGGGCGTTCGAGCACCTGCCCCCCACGCACGAGCCAGAGCGAGGAGTCCCGACCGAACGCGACCGAGGTCCAAGGTCCGGGGCCGGCAAGCTCGGAGGGCGAGGTGGCGTCGGGGGTCTGCAGCAGCTGCGGGTCGACCCCGCCGGCGGTGGTCTGCAGGCGGGCCGTGCGCCTGCCATCGGCGTCGACCGCTAGCCCCTCCAGGGTGCCACCGGGCGCCCGGCCGGGCGGAGCCCGACCGGCCGGAGCTCGGCCGGCCGGATCGATGGGCCCGAGCGAGCCCTTGGCCCCGAGCGCCAGCGGAGCCAGCCCCGGCGCGGGGACGTCGGGGTCGTACGCCGCGGCGTCGGTGACGGTCACCGGCGTGTCGCCCGCTCGGCCCGGGAGCAGCAGCGGCTGGCCCTGCACCCGCAGCACGACAGAGCCGACGTTCGGCAGGCTCTGCAGCGTCGCCGCGATCTGGGCCCGCACCAGCGCGGTCGCGCTGGGCGGGATCGACAGGGCGGTGGCATCGAGGTCGACGGACAGGGTGCCGCCCTCGAGGGCGACCCGGACGGCCTTGGTCAGGGGCGGGATGCGGGTGGTGACCCCCACCTGGGTCAGTCGTCGTGGTGGTCCCTGCAGCAATGCGCCGACGACCGCGGAGGGCAGGTCGTCGTCGGGCACCGGCAGCAGGACGGAGTCGCGCACGAGGTGCTCGTCGGGTCCCAGCCAGCCCAGGACGACGCGGCGGCGGGCCTGCTGCAGGTCGGTGTCCCGCACGAGCAGGACATCGGGGGGGACGGCCACCCGCCAGTCCCCTGCGCTGTCGCGGATCAGCGCCAGCTCCACCACGGGGCGGGGGGACCGGAGGGCCGGGCTGGTCGAGCCGTCGGTGGCGATGTCGAGCAGCGCGTCGACGGCCACCCGCGCGAGCTGCCGGCCCGGCGCACCCGCGACGGGCGCTGCCCGTGGCAGCGGGAGCGTCCCCGTGAAGACCACGGTGGGCAGCGTCTCCGGATCCCAGCTGCTGCCAGGAGCCAGGAACTGCTTGGCCACGTCAGGGGCCGCCCCGGCGCGCAGAAAGGCGGCGGCGACCTCCGCCGGGGACTGCCCGCTCTGCGGCCCGGCCGGGATCCGGCGGAAGACCGGTTCGTCGCGGGGCTCATTGGGCGCGACCGTGCGCACCGAGCGCACCCCGGCCGGCGTCGGCAGCCCGCCGCAGCCGGTCAGGACGCTCGCGGCGGCCAGCACCATGAGCGGCACGAACGCCGCGCGCCTCACGCCGGGACCCCCGCCGGCCGCTCCCCCGGCCAGCGGCCGCCGCGTGCGAGGTCCTCCAGCGGCAGCGGCGACGAGCGCACCTCGGTTCCCGCCTCGCGCGGCAGGACCAGCCGGAACGCCGTGCCGCGACCCGGCCACCCCGCCGCCTGCAGCCAACCGCCGTGCAGGCGCGCGTCCTCCATGGCGATGGACAGCCCGAGCCCGGTGCCGCCGGAGTGGCGGGCCCGCGAGGGATCGGCCCGCCAGAAGCGATCGAAGACCCGGGTAGCGTCCTCCGGCCGCAGCCCCGCCCCGTGGTCGCGCACCCGGACGGCAACGGCCACCTCGTTGGCGGCCAGGCAGACCTCCACCGGGTGTCCCTCGCCATGCTCGACGGCGTTCGCGAGCAGGTTGCGCAGCACCCTGGCGACCCGGCGCGGGTCGGCCTCGGCCAGCACCGGCCCGGCGGGCAGGCCGGTGAGGTCGAGGTCGACACGGCGTTCGGCGGCGATCGGTGCGACCAGCCGGACTTGTTGGCGCACCAGCTCGACCAGGTCGACGGGTTCGGCGTCGAGCACGGCGGCGTTCGCGTCGTACCTGCTGATCTCCAGCAGGTCCGCCAGCAGTCCCTCGAAGCGGTCCAGCTCGCCCTGCAGCAGCTCGGCGGCCCTGGCGATAGCGGGGGGGAACGACGAGCGGGCCTCGTGCAGCACGTCGGCAGCCATCCGGACCGTGGTCAGCGGCGTGCGCAGCTCGTGCGAGACGTCGGCGGTGAAGCGCCGCTGTACCCTCGACAGCTCCTCCAGCTGGCCGATCTGGCGCTGCAGTCCGGCCGCCATCTCGTTGAACGACCGGGCCAGCCGGGCCAGGTCGTCGCTGCCCCGCACGGTCAGCCGCTCGGTGAGGCGGCCGGCCGCAAGCCGCCCGGCGACCCGCGCGGCCAGCCGCACCGGCGTCACCACCTGCCGGGCCACCAGGCCGGCGACCAGGGCCAGCAGCAGCACGAGCGCGACGCCAATGGCGAGCAGCCGGCCGCGGACCAGCGCCAGGGTCTGCTCCTGGGAGGCGAGGGGGAAGGCGTAGTACAGCTCGTAGGTCGAGATCTGGGCCGTGCTGAGGGGGGCGCCCACGAGCAGCAGCCCGTGCCCGTCCGGCCCCCGGGTGTACGCGTAGGCCTCGCTGCCGGCGGCCACCCGCTCCCGCAGCACGGACGGCACCACCGCGGGGCTCGCCGCGCCGCCGGCGAAGCCGTCCACCCCGCGCTGCGTCGGCAGCACCAGCACGTCGAACTGCGGGCTGGCCGGACTGCCGCTGCGCGCCTGCAGGCTCTTCACGGCGACGTTGAGCTGGTCGCTGGGGACGCTCGCGGGGATGAGCAGGCTGTCCTGGGTCGTCTGCAGGCCGGCCTCCAGCTCGCCGAGCGCCTGCCGGCGCTGGGCGTCCAGCAGTCCCTGCCCCACCTGGTGCAGCAGCACCACCCCGAGCACCACGGTCACGGTCCCTGCCAGCAGCAGGGTCGCCGTGACGACCCGGGTGAGCAGGGAGCGCTGCCACAGCCGGACGACGAACAGCACCGGCAGCGCCGGCGCACGCCATGCTTCAGCAGAGCCGGGGCGCGTCACGGGGTGGCTGGCGTGGTCGGCCCCGCCTTGTATCCCACCCCCCGGACGGTCAGGACCACCTCTGGCCGCTCGGCGTCGCGCTCGACCTTGGCGCGCAGGCGCTGCACGTGCACATTGACGAGCCGGGTGTCGGCCGCGTGCTTGTAGCCCCAGACCTGCTCCAGCAGCACCTGCCGGGTGAAGACGTGCCCCGGCTTGCGGGCCAGTGCGGCCAGCAGGTCGAACTCCAGCGGTGTCAGGCTCACCGGCGAGCCGTCCCGGGTGACCTCGTGCCCCGTCACGTCGATCTCGACCGGGCCGATGTGCAGCGTCTCCGGGCCCTCCTCGACGGGATGCGCGCGCAACCTGGCCCGGACCCTGGCGACGAGCTCGGCCGGCTTGAAGGGCTTCACGACGTAGTCGTCGGCGCCGGTCTCCAGCCCACGCACGACATCGGTGGTGTCGCCGCGTGCTGTCAGCACGACGATCGGCACCCCGCTCTCGGCCCGGATGTCGCGGCACACGTCGATGCCGTCCCGCCCGGGCAGCATGAGATCGAGCAGCACCAGGTCGGGCCTGGTCTCGCGGAACGCCGCCAGCGCGCGGACCCCGTCGCCCACCACCGAGACCGCGAGGCCCTCCGCACGGAGCACGATGCCGAGCATCTCCGCCAGCGCCGGGTCGTCGTCGACGACGAGCACCCGGCCACTGCTGCCCTCCCGGGACGTGGCGACGGGCTGGGCCATCCCGCCATTGTGCGCTCCGGCGGGGCTCGCGTGCGAGCATGGCGCCCGTGGTCGCCCCGGCCGCGGGAGCCCCCGCGTGGACGCCCCCGGACGCCGTCGACGACGAGCCGGACCGCGCGGCACCGCCCGGGACAGGGCACGCGGCCTACGCCGAGACCGTCGCGCCCACCGCGGCCGCTGCCGCCACCGCCACCGCCACCGCCGGGCTCGCGGCGTACGCCAGGGCCATCGCCCGCCGGCCCGGCCGCCCGCCCGTGGTGCCCCTGCGTCCGCTGGTCCTCGGCGACATCCTCGACGGGGCGGTGACGCTCGTGCGCCGGCACCCCGCCAGCACGATCGGCACCGGCGTGGTGGTGGCGGTGCTGACGCAGCTCGCCGCGTTCGGCCTGTCGCTGACCACCCTCGGGCGCAGCGGCACCTCCACCGCCGCGGACGGCAGCACCACGACCGACGGCGGCACCGCGCTGCTGTCACTGGTGTCCGGCGAGGTGACGCTCGTGGTGCGCTCGCTGGGCGTGCTGCTGCTGGTCGCCTTCGCCGCCTCCGCTCTGCGGCGGGAGGTGCTCGGCCTGCCGGGCCGGTTCACCGACGTCTGGGGCGACGTGCGGCCGCGCGCCGCCCGGGTGCTGCTCGCGGCCCTGCTCGGCTCGCTCGCCGTGCTCGGCTGCACCCTGACCCAACTCGGCACGCCGGCCGCGGTCTTCCTCTACGTCAGCTGGTCCCTCGCGCCCGCCGTCGTCGTGCTCGAGGGTGCCGGTGCCTGGCACGGGCTCGGGCGCTCGATGCGGCTGGTGCGCGGCGCGTGGTGGCGCGTGCTCGGCGTGCTGCTCCTGACCCTGCTGGTGTCCAGCGTGGTCGGCGCGGTCGTCGGGATCCCTTTCGGCCTGCTCTCGCGGGGGATCGACATGTTCGACACCAGCCACCACCAAGACGTGCAGGACCTCGCCCTGGCCAGCGCCGGCGTCGCGCTGGCCGGGGCACTCACGCTCCCCTTCACCGCAGCGGTGCACGCCGTGCTCTACCTCGACCAGCGGATGCGGGTCGAGGCATTCGACGTCGCGCTGGCGCAGGGCCGCCTGGACGCTACGGCGATGACCACCGGGTGAGACTCGACCCCGCGCCACCCGTCGGCCGGGACGACGCGGCCCGGGCGGCGGTGCGCGAGCTGTCCAGGCCGGAATACCACCGGGACGACCCGTCGCCCCTGCAGCGCATCGCGGACGCCGTGCAGCGGGCGGTGTCGCACGCGCTCGCCCGTGCCGCGGAGGCGACGCCCGGCGGGATCCCCGGGCTGCTGATCCTGCTCGCGCTGGTGGTCGTCGCCGTCGTGCTCGTCCGGGTGCGGCTGGGGGCACTGCCGGTGCGGGACCTGCTGGGCGACCGCCGGGCCGGGGCCCGGGCGCGCACCGCGCAGGACTACCGCGACGAGGCCGACCGACTGGCGGCCACCGGGGACCACGCGGAGGCGGTGCGCGCGACGACCCGCGCGCTGGTGCGCGAGCTGGAGGACCGCGGCGTCATCGAGCCGCGACCGGGCCGCACCACCACCCGCATCGTCCGCCGGGTGGCCGACACGGTCCCGGCGGCAGCGGGGGACGCGGCCGCGGTGGCGCAGGCCTTCGAGGCCGTCTGGTACGGCGGGCAGCCGGCCACGCCGGCCGGCTGGCAGGCGGCACGGGACGCGGAGCTGCGGGTGCACAGGGGGCGCCTCGCCGTCACCGGGACCGGGACCGCCTCCCGGGCAGCGGCCGGCGCATGAGCCTGCTGGACGCCCCGCGCCCGCCGGCCGCCGCCAGCAGCCGGCCGGTGGCAGCCCCACGCGAGGTGCTACGGCGGGCCAGGGTGCCGCTGGCCCTGCTCGCGGTCGTCGCCCTGGTGGGCTTCGCACTGGCCTTCGCCACCGGCACGTCGAGCGCGGAGTCGCTCGACCCGACGTCACCGGCCCAGGGCGGCAGCCTCGCGCTGGCCCGGCTGCTCGGCGCCAGGGGCACCCAGGTGACCCGGGTGCCGCAGGTGCCCGGCGAGCCGGGCACGTCGACGGTGTTCGTCCCGGACAGTGCCCGCCTGCCGGCACGTGCGGTGGCCCGGTTTCTCGACCTCGCGGCCGACACCGACGTGGTCGTCGTGGTCGACGACGCGGACTCCGCGGACGTGCTGGGCCTCGGCGGGGGCGGCACCGGGGGCGACGGCGACGGCGTGCACGACCCCGGGTGTGGGCTGGACTACGCCGCGGCGGCGGGTGGCGCGCGGACCGGGGGTTCGACGTACTCGCTGCGTGTCGGTCCACGAGGCTTCCGCGTCACCGACCGCTGCTACACCGTGCTCGGGGAGCCGTCGCTCGTGCGGCTGCTGCCGCCGGCGGGCACGGGCAGTCTCACGCTGGTCGGGACCGCAGCCTGGGCGCGCAACGACAGGTTGGCCCAGGACGGGAACGCCGCCCTCGGCCTCGGGCTGCTCACCCGCGCCGGCCGCGACGTGCGCTGGGTGCTCCCGCTGCCGGGCGAGAGCGCCGGCGCCGCCGGCGACCGCACCGGCCTGCTCGACCTGCTGCCCCGTCGGCTGCTCCTGGCCGTCGGCCAGCTCGGTGTGGCGCTGCTGCTGCTCGCCGGGTGGCGGGCCCGGCGGCTGGGCCCCGTCGTCACCGAACAGCTGCCGGTGGTCGTGCGGGCGGTGGAGACGGTCCGGGGGCAAGCCAGGCTCTACCGCGGCGCCGGTGCCAGGGACCGGGCCGCGCTGGCGCTGCGGGAGGCGGCGCGGGCCCGGCTCGCCGGCACCCTCGGGCTGGGGCCACAGTCGCGTCCGGAGGCGCTGGTCCACGCCGCCGCGGCGACCGCCGGACGGCACCGGGAGGAGGTGGCCGACCTCCTCTACAGTGACCGCGCCCCTGCTGACGACCCCGGTCTCGTGCGCCTCGCGGGGGACCTCGACACGCTGACCGAGGAGGTGCGCCGTCCGTGACCCGGCCAGCCCGCACGCCGGTCCGCGCGGCGCCTTCCGCGGCGCTGCCGTCTGCCGATGAGGCCCGCGCCGCGCTGACCGCGCTCCGCGCCGAGGTCGCCAAGGCCGTCATCGGCCAGGACGCCGCGGTCACCGGACTCGTCGTGGCCCTGCTGTGCCGCGGTCACGTGCTGCTGGAGGGGGTGCCCGGCACGGCCAAGACGCTGCTGGTCCGCTCGCTCGCCGCGTCCCTCGACCTCGGCACCAAGCGCGTGCAGTTCACCCCGGACCTGATGCCCGGCGACGTGACCGGCTCCCTGGTCTACGACGCGCGGACCGCCGAGTTCTCCTTCCGGGAGGGGCCGGTGTTCACCTCGCTGCTGCTCGCCGACGAGATCAACCGGACGCCGCCCAAGACGCAGGCCTCGCTGCTGGAGGCGATGGAGGAGCGGCAGGTCACCGTCGACGGGGTGCCCAGGGCACTGCCGGACCCCTTCGTCGTCGTCGCCACCCAGAACCCGGTGGAGTTCGAGGGGACCTACCCGCTGCCTGAGGCCCAGCTGGATCGCTTCCTGCTCAAGCTGGCCGTGCCGCTGCCGGCCCGCGAGCAGGAGATCGCCGTGCTGGCAGCGCATGCGGCCGGCTTCGACCCGCGCGACCTCGCCGGCGCCGGCCTGCACCCGGTGGCCTCCGCCGCCGATCTGGCCGCCGGCCGGGCGGCCGTGGCCGGGGTGCGCACAGCGCCGGAGGTGCTGGGCTACGTCGTGGACCTGGCGCGCGCGACCCGCGCGTCGGCGTCGCTCTCGCTCGGGGTGTCGCCGCGCGGCTCGACCGCGCTGCTGGCGACGGCCCGGGCCTGGGCCTGGCTCTCGGGCCGGGACTACGTCACCCCCGACGACGTGCAGGCGCTGGCCAGGCCAACCCTGCGGCACCGGGTGTCCGTGCGCCCCGAGGCCGAGCTCGAGGGCGTCGACGCCGACGGCGTGCTCGAGCAGGTTCTCGCCACCGTGCCCGTCCCCCGCTGAGACCGGGCCGGCGTGGCGCTCACCGGCCGGGCGGCCCTGCTGGCGCTGCTGGGCGTGCTCGTGGTGGCACTCGCCCCGTCGCTCGCGACCCTCGTCGTCGTCGACGCCGCGGTGCTGCTGGTGGTCGCCGTCGACGCGCTGCTGGCCGGCGCTGTCCGCGGCCTGGTGCTGGCCCGCTCGGGGGCGGCCAGGGGGCGGCAGGGCGAGCCGGTGGAGGTCGTGCTGACGGTCGCCAACGGGGGGCGGCGTGCGGTCCGGGGCCGGCTCCGGGACGCCTGGAGCCCGTCGGCCGGCTCCTCCCCGCGGATCCACCCGCTGGACGTGCCACCGGGCGAACGGCGCCGGCTGGGCACGACGCTGGTGCCGACCCGGCGCGGAGACCGGCTGCCGGCCCGGGTCACCGTGCGCAGCCTCGGCCCGCTGGGGGTGGCCGGGCGGCAGGGGCGGCACGAGGTCCCCTGGGCGGTGCGGGTGCTCCCGCCGTTCGCGTCCCGCCGGTTCCTGCCGTCGCGGCTGGAGCGCCTGCGGCAGGTCGAGGGCCTCGTCGCCGCCCGCGGCGCGGGGGCGGGGACGGAGTTCGACACCCTGCGTGACTACGTGCCAGGCGACGACGTGCGCTCGATCGACTGGCGGGCGAGCGCCCGGTCGACGGCGGTCGCGGTGCGGACCTACCGGCCCGAGCGCGACCGGCGGGTGGTGCTGCTGCTGGACACCGGGCGCACGTCCGCCGCGCGGATCGGCGACGCACCGCGGCTGGACCACGCCCTGGACGCGGCGCTGCTGCTGGCTGCGCTCTGCCAGCGGGCCGGCGACACGGTGGACCTGCTGGCCTTCGACGCCGAGCTGCGCGCGAACGTGCCGGGGGGTCGGGCCGACGTGCTGCCGCGGCTGGTCGAGGCGATGGCGCTGCTGGAGCCGTCCCTGCTGGAGGCCGACGTCGGCAGCGCCGTCTCCTCGCTGCTGGCCCGGGGTCGCCGGCGTTCCCTGCTGGTGCTGTTCACCGACCTGAACGCCGCCGCGATCGAGGAGGGCCTGCTGCCCGTCCTGGGCGCCCTGACGACGCGACACACGGTGCTGGTGGCGGCGGTCGCTGACCCGGACGTCGACGCGATGGCCACCCGGCGCGGGGACGTCGACGCGGTCTACGACGCGGCGGCCGCCGCTCGCGCGCGCACCTCCCGGCGACGCATCACCACCGAGCTGCGGCGGCGGGGGGTCGAGGTGGTGGAGGCCGCCGCACCGGCCTTCCCGCCCGCCGTTGCCGACGCGTATCTCGCCCTCAAGGCGGCCGGGCGACTCTGACGAGACGGGGTAGGTGCAGGCGTGTGACGACGACAGAGGTGACGGCCCGGTGATCGCCTTCGTGCTGGGCGGCGGCGGGATGCTCGGCGCGGTCGAGGTCGGGATGTTGCAGGCACTGATCGAGACCGGCGTGCGGCCCGACCTCGTGGTCGGCTCCTCGGTGGGGGCCATCAACGGCGCGGCTGTCGCCGCCGACCCCGGGGCGGACACTGTCGCCCGGTTGACCAGCATGTGGGAGGCACTGGGCCGCGACCAGGTCTTCGGTGGCGGGGTGCTGGGGCGGGTCGGGACGCTGGCGAGGACCCGCACCTCGCTGCACGGCACCGAGGGGCTGCGGGGGCTGCTCGAGGAGCAGGCGCCCGGACGGCAGATCGAGGACCTCGCGGTGCCGTTCCAGTGTGTCGCCGCCTGCATCGAGACCGCCCGGGCGCAGTGGTTCGCCGCCGGCCCCCTGGCGGAGGCGGTGCTGGCGTCCTGCGCCGTGCCAGGGCTGCTGCCGCCGGTGCGCATCGGCACTCTGCACTACGTCGACGGCGGCCTGGTGCACAGCATCCCGGTGGGGCGCGCGGTGGAACTCGGCGCCACCACGATCTACGTGCTGCAGGTCGGCCGGGTCGAGCGGCCACTGACACCACCCCGGTGGCCGTGGGAGGTGGGCATGGTCGCCTTCGAGATCGCGCGGCGGCACCGCTTCAGCGAGGAGATGGCCGCATTGCCGGCGGATCTGGACGTGCACGTGCTCCCCTCCGGCGAGGTCGCCGCCCCGCTGGCCAGCGTGCGCTACCGCGACACCAGCCGGGTGGCGCTGCGCATCCGGTCGGCGTACCAGGCGACGTATGACCACCTGGCCGAGCTCGGCAACCGCAGGTGACGGTCTCGGGGTGGGCGGGCTGGCTGCTCCGCCGGCTAGTGGTGGCACCGCTGATGCCGGTCCTCGCCGTCGTCGTCGCCGCCCTCTGGGTGCCGGTGCTGCTGAGCAGCTCGGTGACCGGCGCGGCGCGGGCACTGGCCGGGCGGGGACGGCCCCGGTGGCGCGCCGTCCGCGTCGCGACGTTCGCGCTGGTCTACCTGCTGGGTGAGACGGCGGGCCTGCTGGCCTGCCTGGGGTTGTGGGTCGCCAGCGGGCTCGGCTGGCGGCTGCACGGCGGGTGGTTCGTGCGCGCCCACCGGGCGGTGCTCGCCGCCTTTCTCGGGATCCTGGTGCGTGCGGCGTCGGTCGTGTTCGGCTTCCGTCTCGTCGTGGAGGAGCCCCGCCGGCACCCGGAGGACCTGCTGTGGGCCGAGCGCCAGGAGCCGGTGCTCGTGCTGGCCCGGCACGCCGGCCCCGGCGCCTCGTTCGTCCTGGTGCACCTGCTGATCTCGCGCTACCAGCGGCTCCCGCAGGTCGTGCTGAAGGAGCAGCTGCGTCTCGACCCCGCCGTCGACCTGCTCCTCACCAGGACCGGGTGCACCTGGGTGCCGTCGCGGCGCGACCACGGTGCGAACGCCGCCGAGCTGGTCGGGTCGGCCGCCGGCGCCCTGGTCGGCCGGCAGGCGCTGGTGCTCTATCCGGAGGGAGCGGATTGGACGCCGGTCCGGCACCTGCAGGCTGTCGCGCGGCTGCGGGGTCGCGGCCGGTTCCGCGAGGCCAGGGATGCACTGCGGATGCCGCACGTGCTGCCGCCCCGGCCCGCCGGCACCGTCGCGGCGCTGCAAGCGGCGCCGGACGCCGACGTGCTGGTCTTCACCCACACCGGCCACGACCAGCTCCTGGACGCGGCCAGCACCTGGCGGGCCCTCCCGCTGCGCGATCCGCTGCGCATGACCTGGTGGTGCGCCCGCGGCCCGACGGTCCCGCGCGGGGACGAGGCAGCGGTCACCGACTGGCTGCACCAGACCTGGGTCGACATCGACGCGTGGGTCGAGGAGCAGCAGGCTCTGGCGCTGGCCCAGTCCTGACAGCTGACCACGACACCACCCGCGGTGGCGCCTCGGTGTGCGGGTCCAGCACCATCGACACCGGCTGGCTGGCGTCCACGATCCACCGCCCCGACGGCAGGTCGAACGACTGCGCGGGGCGCAGCGCGCCGGCCCACCCGCTCAGACCTCGGGGGCGTAGGAACCCTGGAGGTCCGCGGCCACGTCCCCCGTGAGCCCGGCGCGGACGGCGCGGCGGCCCAGCACCACGACATAGCCCACGAAGGCGATCTCCAGCACAGCACCGATGGTGATCTTCACCAGCGGGGCCAGCACGGTCGACGGCGTGACGAACCCCTCGACGAGGCCGCTGACGAACAGCACCACGGTCAGCCCGACCGCCAGCGCGAAGGTGATTCGGCCCTCCTCCGCGAGCGCGCGCACGCGGGACCGACCACCGGGGTCGACCACCGTCCAGCCCAGCCGCAGACCCGCCCCCATGGCGAGGAAGACGGCGGTCAGCTCGAGCATCCCGTGCGGCAGGATGTAGGCGAAGAACTGTCCGGTGTGGCCCTCCGCGACGAGGTAGCCGGCGGGCACCCCGACCTGGAAGCCCGTGCTCACCATGAAGTAGAGCGTCGGGAGGCCGAGGAGCAGGCCAAAGGCGAGCGACTGCGCGGCGACGTAGGCATTGTTGGTCCAGACCTGGGCGGCGAACGAGCTGTGCGGGCGCTCGGTGTAATAGGTGACGAATTCGGTGCGCAGTGCCGCGACCTTGTCCGGCGTGAGCAGCTTGGCCTGGATGTCGGCGTGCGTGGAGATCCATGCCGCGCTTGCCACCGCGATCACCAGGGTCACGACGGTGACCCCGAGCCACCACCAGCGGGCCCGGTAGGCCGCGGCCGGGAATGTGCGCGTGGCGAACGCCGCGACTGCCCGCCAGCCGACCGTCCGACGGCCCCCGACCACCCCTCGCGCGCGCGCGACAAGCGAGGTGAGCCGGGCGACGAGCTGCGGGTCCGGCGAGCTGGTGCGCACCACGGACAGGTGCGTCGCCGTGCGCTGGTAGAGGTCGACCAGCAGGTCGAGGTCGGCACCGGCGAGCCGCCCCGGGCGCCGGAGCAGGCCCTCGAGGCGGTCCCACTCGGGGCGGTGCGCCGCGACGTAGGCGTCGACGTCCACGAGCGGGGACACTACGGCGCATGGCGTCTCCGGCTCCGCCGGTCTCGGGACTGGTCACCGGCGAGGCGGTCTCGCTGGACCTCGAGCCGGGCCAGCTCGCCAGCCGGCTCGTCGCAGCCGTGATCGACGTGCTGGCCGAGTACGGCGGGCTGCTCGCGCTGCTGCTGGGCCTCTCGCTGGTGCTGCGGCCGGTGGACGTCGACATCGCCCTGGTCGCCGCGATCGTCGTGCTCCTGGTCGCGCTGTGCCTGCTGGGTTACCCGGTGCTGATGCTGACGTTCACCCGCGGTCGCACGCTCGGCAAGATGGCGATGGGCCTGCGGGTGGTGCGCGACGACGGCGGCCCGGTGGCCTTCCGGCAGGCGCTGGTGCGCGAGCTGGTCGGCCTGGTGGTGGAGAAGCCGGGACCGCTGCTCGGGCTGCCGGCGGTCGTGGTGAGCCTGCTGCGCGAGGACGGCCGGCGGGTGGGTGACCTCGCCGCCGGCACCCGGGTGGTGCGCGAGCGGGTGGCGGTGACCGGGACCGGGGGGTACCCGCTGCCCATGCCGCCGGCGCTCGCCGGCTGGGCGGCCGCGCTCGACCTGTCGCGGCTGTCGGACCGGCAGGCCCTGGTGGCGCGCGACTTCCTCGCCCGCTCGGGCACGTTGCGGCCGGAGGCGCGCGAGCGGGTGGGGGGATCGGTGGTGGCAGGGGTGGCGGCCGCCGTCGGGGCAGCTCCCGCCGGCGTACCCGGGTGGATCTTCCTCGCCGCGGTGCTCGCCGAGCGGCGCCGCCGGGACGAGCTGCGGCTGGCCGAGCGGTCCAGTCTCGCCTCCCGACTTCCGGGAGTGGCTGGGCCACAGCAGCAGTGGGAGCGTTTCTACGCCGGGCAGCCGGTGGTCGTCTCCCCGCGCGCCGCGGGGACCGCCGCCTACGACGCCCCGCTGGTCGGGTTCTGACTGCTCGTTGCCAGGCTCGGGCTGTTGACGGGGTGCTGGCGCTGCTCTAGGCTCGAACATGTGTTCGATGACAGGGAGATGGGGTGGGCCCTGGTCGTGCTCGGTGCCGGTTGTCCCACCCCGGCGGCCTGCCCGGGAGCCGCCCCGGAGCCGGGAGCGGCCGGGGCAGCCGGGACGGTCGGTGCGACCGGGGGGTGCCCGGTGGCGGGGCTGCTGGCCGAGCTGGCCTCGATGGCACCGTCGGCGGGGCTGCTCGCGGTGCTGGCCTCGGTGCCCACCGACCGGTTGTCCGGTGCGGAGCTGGTGTTGCTGCTGCGGGCGTTGGGCCGCGGGCAGTCCTGGCTGGGCACGGTCGTGGAGGACACCCTGCTCGCCGTCGACGCCCGGGCGCAGGCCGGCGCGGACGCGGCCAGCCAGGAGCTGATCGACCGTGGTGTGGACCTCGGCCGGGGGGCGTTGCTGCCCGACGCCGGCCGGGAGGAGATCGCGCTGGCCCTGCACGTGAGCCCGCTGTCAGCCCAGTCCAAGCTGATGTTCGCCCGGGACTGCCGCAACCCGGTGCGCCACCCGGGGCTGGCCGGGCTGCTCGGGACCGGGCGCACCTCCCCCGCGCACGCCCGGGCCCTGTTCGGTGCCCTGGACGGGCTCACCGACGAGCAGGCCGCCCAGGTCAGCACCCACCCCCGGGTGCTGCTGGCGCTGACCGACCGGGTGCCCTGGCAGGTCGGGACCACCGCGACCGCGCTCGCGGCCGCGCACCGGGACCCGGTCGACGCCGCCGACGCGCACACCCAGGCCCGGGACCGCCGGGGGGTCGTCGCCGGCACCCTGGCCGACGGGATGGCCGAGGTCGTCGCGACCCTGCCCGCCGCCGACGCGGCCGCGGTGATGGCCCGGCTCAACCACGCGGTCCGCCAGGCCAAGCACGTCGGTGACCCCCGCACCGCCGACCAGGTCCGCGCCGACACCCTGGCCGCCCTCGGCTGGCACGGCCAGCCCCCCACCACCCCCACCCAGCCCGACCAGCCCGGTCAGCCCGACCGGGCCGGGCAGCCCGACCGGGCCGAGCCGGCGGCTGCCGCGACGACCACCGACGTGCTGCCCGCGGCCGGTCCGGCGGGGCCGGCCGCGAGCCGGTCGTGCCCGTGGTGCGCGGGCGGTCCAGTCGATCCCTGCCAGGCGGCGTGGGCCGGCCGGGTGATCGCCCGGGTGCAGGTCACCATCGGCATCGACACGCTGCTCGCGCTCACCGACGACCCGGCCCGGGTGAGCACCGACGGCAGATCAGCCGGCAGCACCGACTGGGGCTGGACCCCCGCCGGCACCGCCCGCGAGCTACTCGCCCAACCCGGCACCGAATGGCAACGGTTCCTGCACGACCAGACCGGGCTGCTGCTCGGGGTGTCCCGCGCCCACCCCATCCCCGAGCCGCTGCGCCGGCTCGCGCTGGCCCGCTACACCCGGTGCACCTTCCCCGGCTGCACCAGCACCCACAGCCGCGAACAGACCCGCACCGGCGCCGACCTCGACCACGCCCTGCCCTGGCAGCCCGACCAACCCGGCCAGCCACTCGGACCCGCGCTCACCCACCCCGGCAACCTGCACCCCGCCGACCGCAGACACCACCAACTCCACACCCACTTCGGCTGGACCCCCACCATCGACCCGCACACCGCCACCGTCACCTGGACCAGCCCACTGCGACAGACCACCACCACCGACCCCGACCGCTGGGCCCCGGACTGGTGGAACAACATCGTCAAAGCCTCCGGCACCGGCGCCCAACCCCCCCCACCATCCGTGGCACCCGCACCACCCCCGGCCGCACCGGACCACGACGACCCACCCTTCTAACCCACCCCCGGCCACGCCCGCACCCCGCACCGCCAGCACCACCGGCGCGGGGTGCGGCACGCCCGCGACCTCCGCCCGCAAGCGGCACCACGGACTCGCACAGAACTGGTGCAGTTCCTCCGGCTCTACGACGGAGAAGGCGCACCACTCCGGACTCGGACACCTGTCCGTCAACCGGTCCCGGCGTCGCTCACGGGCAGGACGTCGAGGGAGGGTGGCGTCTCCAACGACAGCAGCTCGACGCCGTCGCCGGCCAGTACCACGTCGCCGGCCAGGTGCAGCGACACCGCCTCACCCGTCCCGAGGTCGGTGACCCGCAGCGCGGCGACAGGCAGCCCCTCGTGGACCTGCACGCCCAGGAGCTCCCAGCGCTCCTCCACCGTCAGCGCCGCGAGCGAGGGGCCCGACACCCGCACCACCCGCCGGCGCAGCGGCGTACCCGTCCTGAGCACCGGCAGCAATGCGCGCCCCGCCACCGCCCACCAGCCGACGCCGTCGCCCGCGAAGCCGACCGCAACAGCGGAGGCCTCGACCCCGTCGCGGACCCACCCGAGCCGGTCCCGGCCGACCAGGCCGCCGCGCACCACGTGCGACCCCGCGCGCAGCTCGACCCGCACGGGGCGCCCGGCCCGGTCCACGGTGACGTCGTAGGACGAACCGTCGGAGCGGGAGGCCGTCAGACGCCAGCCGGCGGGGCCGGGGGCGCAGGTGAAGCGCTCCTCGACCCCGCCGACGGCGTAAACACCGGACGGCACAGGCAGTCTCAGCTGCCCGTGTCCCAGGAGTTGAGGTAGTGCTCCTGCTCGGGGGTGAGCGTGTCGATCTCGGAGCCCATCGCGGCAAGCTTGAGGCGGGCGACGTCCTTGTCCACCTCGGTCGGCACGTCGTAGACGCCGGGCTCGAGGGTCTGGGCGAGCAGCCACTCGGCGGTGAGCGCCTGGTCGGCGAAGCTCATGTCCATCACCGCGGCCGGGTGGCCCTCAGCCGCACCGAGGTTGACCAGGCGGCCCTCCGCGAGCAGCAGCACACGGCGGCCGTCGGCGAGGACGTACTCGTCAGTCTGCGGCCGGATGTGCCGGCGGACCTCGGTGGACATGGCGGTCAGGCCCGCGACGTCGATCTCGATGTCGAAGTGGCCGGAGTTGGCGAGGATCGCGCCGTCCTTCATCACCTCGACGTGCTCGGTGCGGATGACGTCGCGGTTGCCGGTCACGGTGATGAAGACGTCCCCGATCGTCGCGGCGTCGGCCATCGGCATGACCTGGTGCCCCTGCATGAGGGCGTCCAGGGCCTTGGTCGGGTCGATCTCGGTGACCACGACGTTCGCTCCCATGCCGTTGGCGCGCTGGGCGACGCCAGTGCCGCAGTAGCCGTAGCCGCCGACCACCACGGTCTTGCCGGCGAGCAGCGTGTTGGTCGAGCGCATGATCGCGTCCAGGGTGGACTGCCCGGTGCCGTAGCGGTTGTCGAACATGTGCTTGGTGTCGGTGTCGTTGACCGCCACCATCGGGAAGGTCAGCGCCCCGTCCTTGGTCATCTGCCGCAGCCGGATGACGCCGGTCGTGGTCTCCTCGCAGCCGGCCTTGACGCCGGACAGCAGCTCACGACGGGTGCTGTGCAGCACGTTGACCAGGTCGCAGCCGTCGTCGAAGACGTACGCCGGCGCGGAGTCCAGCGCGGCGTTGATGTGGGCGTAGTAGCCGTCGCGGTCCACGGCGTTGCGGGCAAAGGTGGAGATGCCGTACTCCGCGACCAGCGCGGCGGCGGTGTCGTCCTGAGTGCTCAACGGGTTGGAGGCGCAGAGCGCGATCTCAGCCCCACCCGCCTGCAGGGCCCGCATCAAGTTCGCGGTCTCGGTGGTGACGTGCATGCAGGCGGCGATCCGGGTGCCGGTGAAGGGCTTCTCGGCGGCGAAGCGCTCGCGGATCTGGCGCAGCACCGGCATCGAGCGCTCGGCCCACTCGATGCGGGCCTTCCCCTGGGCGGCAAGTGACAGGTCGGCGACGTCGTGCTTGACGATCTCGGGTGAACTCATGCCGTCAGTCTTTCGGCTCCGGGCTCCCCACGCGACCTTCCTGACACGGATCTGTCAGGATTGACCCGTGCTGACGATCAGCGAAGCGTGCGCGACGTTGGGTACGACGGCGCGGGCCCTGCGCTACCGGGAGGCACTCGGGCTGCTCCCCGCCCGCCGCTCCCGCGGCACGCACCGCCGCTACTCCCCCGGTGACCTCGTGGCGGCCCGGCTCGCGACCAGGCTCGAGACTGCCTACGACGTCAGTCCGGCCGCCCTCGCCTTCGCCGTCCGCGCCGTCACCGACCCGCGGGTGCGGGCCGATGTCGAGCGATTGGCCGGCGTCACCGGTCGCTCGCCGGTGGCGGCACTGGACTTCGAGGCCGCCAAGGGCCGCCTGCTGCTCCTCCCCCGGCGATAGCGACAGCTCAGCCGAACCGCACGCCGAGGATGTCCTCACGGTCGTGCTCGGACAGGCCACCCCAGACGCCGTACGGCTCGCGGGTCTCCAATGCGTACGCCCGGCACTGCCGCAGCACCGGACACTCGGCGCAGACCGCCTTGGCGGCCACCTCGCGGCGGGTGCGGCTGGGGTCGCGCTCGCCCCACGGGTGGAAGAACAGCTCGGCGTCGGCGCCGCGGCAGGAGCCCTGCAACTGCCACTCCCACTCGTGGGAGGCGGCGTGGACCTCACGGCGGACAGGTCGCTCGTCGGTGCTGCTGGTGCTCACGGCTGGGTCCTCTCCTGGCTCCGGCTGGGATGCCGGGCCCTGCGTGGCGCTTGTGAAGGATTTCACGAGCACTGGGTCAAGAGTACGCCGACCCGGCGTCGACGCAACTCGGTGCCGGCCCCGCGCTCAAGCATGTGCGCCGGCCGACCGACGACGAGGCATCGACGCGCAGCGCTTGGGGAGCCGCCCCGAGAGTGCCCAGGAAGTGGCCACCATGCCCGTGACGCGAGGATGACAAGCAGGCAGCGTTCCTGGCTGTGCCCCACCGAGATGGACCGCGCGCGCCTGGTCGACATGGACGCCCGGGTGCGCGGTGCGCGGCGCGTCCAGGGACTGACCTTGTGCGCGGTGGCGCTGCTGGCGACGCCGTGGGCCGGCTGGTGGCTCGGGGTGCTGGTGCTGGCGGGCGGCGGCGTGCTCGTCGTGCTGGAGCGCGCCATGCCGACCGCACGTCAGCCGCACCGACTGTCGGCGACCGCGATCGCAGCATTCGACGTCGTGCTGGCGGCCGCGGCAGCCGGCACCGGCGGCGCGCGCAGCCCCCTCGCCGGCTGGCTGCTCGTCCCGACCGTGATGTTCGCCGCCCGGTTCCGCCCTCGGGTGGTGGTGGTCGGCGTGGTCGCCACCGGAGTGCTCGCCGGGACGGCATTCGCCATCGCGGCAGCGCTGCCGGCACCCGCGCCGCTGCCCTTGCCGGTCGCGTGCGCCGCCTGGGGCGCCACCCTGGTCGGGGTGGTGGCCGCCGTGCTGGCGCTGCTCAGCGCGGAGCTGCACTCCCGTGACGACGCCGTGGTCGACCCGCTCACCGGGCTGTACAACCGGGCGGCGCTCGTGGGCCGCTTCGCCCAGGCGGCCGAGCAGGCCCTCGTGCTGCGTGGCTGGCTCGGCATCGTCATGTGCGACCTGGACCACTTCAAGGCCGTCAACGACACCTACGGACACGACACCGGCGACGAGGTGCTGCGTGCGGTCGCGGCGCAGATGCGCACGACCCTGCGCTCGTTCGACATGGTCTACCGGTTCGGGGGCGAGGAGTTCCTCGTGCTCTTACCCGGCCAGGACCTCGCCGCGGCCACGGCGATCGCGGAGCGCCTGCGCGCGGCGGTGGAGCAGCTGCCCTTCGACGGCTTCGCGGTGACGCTGTCCGCCGGCGTCTCCAGCGGCAGCGGCAGCGGGCTGGAGTTCGACCGGCTGCTGCACATTGCCGACCAGGCGCTCTACCGGGCCAAGTCCCAGGGCCGCAACCGGGTGCTGGCGCGCCCGGCCGACCCTGTTGACCCTGCCGACCCTGCTGACCCTGCTGACCCGGCCGACCCGGCCGACCCGGGACCGCGGCTTGTCGTCACAGGAAGTCGAGGGGGTCGAACTCCTCGAGCGGGATGATCCGCACCCGCGGCAGCGGCACGGTGAACGCCCCGACCGCGGTCTCCAGGTCGAGCATCTCCAAGCCGCGGTCGACCAACTCGGCGAACCCGTGGTTGACGAACTCGCGGAAGCCCAGCAGCCCGACCCGGTGGCCACCATCGGCCAGCAGGTCGGTCACCGCGGTGAGGAAGTCGCCGTCGTGACTCGCGAGCAGCAGGTCGGCAGGCCTGCCGCGCAGCGCCTCCAGCGTGCGCAGGATGCCCTCGTCGACGACCTTCACCGACGACGGGCCGGACAGCGGCACGGGGCGGTAGCGCATCGCGAGCAGCGCGGACACGAAGCCCATCGGCAGCTGACCGCTGCTGGCGTTGAGGAAGAACAGCCCCTTGACCGGCTGGCCGTAGTGCCGCTCCGCGTGGGCCAGCACGGTGTCCCACCGGGGCCGCTCCCCTGGCGCGGGCCGCCGACCACCGAGGACGCCGTTGCCGAGGGTGGCGTCGATGTTTTCCCCGTCGACGACCAGATACGTCGTGCGCGAGGCCTCCTGCGGCAGCACCGGCGGGGGGACGCTCATCGGCCGCGCCGGCTCAACGGATCCGCCTCTTGAGCTCCTCGATGACGCCGACGGGCGTGGGGTCGAGTCCGTGCATCAACCCGAGGTAGACGCTCGCGTGGTCGAGCAGCCCGACCAGCGAGGCCAGTCGCTCCAGCCGGGACGCGCCCTCGGCGACGAGCGACACGACCTGCAGCCCACGGGCGCGGGCGAGCTCCGCGGAGACCTCGGCCCGCCGCGTCACCTGCGGGTGCTCTTCGCCGTCCATGCCCGGGCCGTCGTCGCGCAGCATGAGCAACCGCAGCGGGAGCGCGCCCTCCGCCTGGACCCGGTCGCGGAAGAAGTCGTCGTCACCAAAGGCCTCGGCCGTCCCCCCGAGGGCGAGCTGGGCACCGTGCGGCCCGTCGAAGGCAACCACCTGGTTGTGGTCGGCCTCGGGCAGGCCGCCCCAGAGGCAGGGGGACTTGGCGTTCTCGTTGAGCTGACAGGCCGTGCGGTACGCCGCGACCGTGGTCACCGGGGAGCAGCCCCACACCACCGGCAATGCGCCGGCGAGCTCCGCGGCGAGGCTCTTGGCGGGGTTGGTGAAGCTCTGGGCGGCCGGCGCGCAGGCAACCGCGAGCGCCTCCAGCCGGACCGCGGCCGCCTCGACCGCCTCCGGTGGGCAGTCGAGCAGCCCGAGCGCGGCCCCGCCCAGCAGCACGGGAACGGCCAGTGACCACAGGCTGGCCCGCGGCTGCCGGCCCGGTGTCACCGGCACGAACACCCCGCGCGAGCGGTCCACGAGGTCGGCGAACGGACTCCCGGGGGCGCCGACGCCGAGCACCCGCGCGCCGCGGCGCGCCGCCTCGTCCAGGCCGGACAGCGTCTCCTCCGTGCCGCCGCTGTAGGAGGCGGCCACCACGAGGTCGACCGGCCCGACCCACCCCGGCAGGCCATACCCCTTGTGCACCACCACGGGCACCGGGCAGGCCTGGCCCGCGACGGCGGCAAGCACGTCACCGGCGATGCCCGAGCCCCCCATACCGAGCGCGACGACCGCCCGCGGGCGTCCCTCGTCGGCGACGCTGTGCACGCCGGCCTCGGCGGCAATCCTGGCGGCCTCCCGCAGCTGCGACGCGGAGGACGCGACCACCCGCAGCATCTCCTCCGGGTCGCCGAGCGCGAGTCCGGCCGGATCGTCGAGGACGCCCTGGTCGGGGCTCACCGCCGGCTGCCATCCTCAATCTCGGCGCCGATGCCGAGCGGACCGGGTGTCGCGTCATCGAGCAGCAGCACCGGGATGTCATCGCGCACGGGGAAGGTCGACAGGCACCGGGTGCACTGCAGCAGCTCCGCCGCCGCGTCGTCGATGCTGCCCTCGCGGAGCGGGGCGTGTTGCGGGCAGGGGCAGGCGATGATCTCCAGCAGCACCGGGTCGAGCCGCACCTCAGCCCCCCCTGATCACGGCGAGCAGCTCGTCGCGCAGGGCCTCGAGCTGGGCTGGCTCGCGGGCCTCGGCGTTCAGCCGCAGCAGTGGCTCGGTGTTCGACGGCCGGACGTTGGCCCACCAGCCGGCGGTGTCGAAGGCGTCGACCGTCAGCCCGTCGAGGTGGTCCACGGTGGCGCCATCCCGCCCGCCGAACGCCGCCTCGACTGCCTTTATCCGCCCGGGCGCGTCGTCCACGGTGGAGTTGATCTCGCCGGACTGCGCGTAGCGGTGGAACGGCGCCAGCAGCTCCGACAGGGGTGTCGGGGCCTCCCCGAGCGCGGCCAGGACGTGCAACGCGGCGAGCATGCCGGAGTCGGCGCGCCAGAAGTCGCGGAAGTAGAAGTGCCCGGAGTGCTCGCCGCCGACGATCGCGCCGGTGCGCGCCATCTCGGCCTTGATGAAGGAGTGGCCCACCCGGGTCCGGACGGGGGTGCCGCCGTGTTCGCGGACGATCTCGGGGACCGACCGGGATGTGATCAGGTTGTGGATCACCGTGGAGCCGGGCTCGCGGGCCAGCTCACGGACGGCGATGAGCCCGAGGATGGTGGCCGGCGCGACCAGCTCGCCGCGCTCATCGACGATGAAGCACCGGTCGGCGTCGCCGTCAAAGGCCAGCCCGATGTCGGCACCGGTCGTGCGCACCCGCGCCTGCAGGTCCACGAGGTTCTTCGGGTCGATCGGGTTGGCCTCGTGGTGGGGGAAGGTGCCGTCGAGCTCGAAATACAGCGGGTCGATCCTCAGGTGCTCCTCGGTGCCGAGCACGGTCGGCGCGCTGAGCCCACCCATGCCGCTGCCGGCGTCGACGGTCACCGTCAGTCGCCGGCCACCGGTGAGCGGCACGAGCTGGTGCAGGTAGGCGGCGTACTCACTCATGAGGTCGCGCCGGGAGACCGAGCCGCGGGGGGCCTCGGCGGCCGGGACGCCGGCCTGGACGAGGTCGCGGATCGCCCGCAGCCCGGTCTCCATCCCCACCGGGGCGGCACCGGCGCGGCAGAGCTTGATCCCGCCGTACTTGCCCGGATTGTGGCTGGCGGTGAAGACCGCGCCGGGGAGGTCGAGAGAGCCGGCGGCGAAGTAGATCAGGTCGGTGGGCGCGAGCCCGGCCTCGACGACGTCGACGCCCTGACCGGTCACGCCCTCGGCGAAGGCGGCCGCCAGCGCGGTGGAGCTGGTGCGCATGTCGTGCGCCGTGACGACGGTGGTGACCGGCCCCTCGTCGGCCAGCACCCGGACGAACGCCGCCCCCGTCGCGCGGGCGATGTCGGCGTCGAGCTCGTCCGGCACGACGCCCCGGACGTCGTAGGCCTTGAAGATGAGGTCCAGGTCCTTCACGCCGGCGACCCTACCGGCGCGGTCGGACGGGAAGCCTTCAGAGGCGGGGCTTGGTCGCCTTCGCCAGCACGGTGCCGAGCTCGAGCCGCTGGCCGTCGCGGCGCCAGGTCTTGTGCTCGCAGGCGTGGCAGCTGGTGAAGTCCACCGGGGTGCCGTCGGTCAGCGTCATGGTCAAGCGGGTGACGCGGGTGCTGGCGCAGGCGGCACAGCACTCCGAGTCGCCGTGGCGGGCCGGCGTCGGGAGCGTCTCGACGGCGGGGCGGGTCGCGGTGCGGGTGCGGCTCATGGGTGGTCTCCCGGGTCGAGTGCGTAAGGGTCGGCCTGGTCGGCCGGGTCTGCCTGGTGCGCCTGGTCCGCCTGCCTGCGCGGACAGAACGGACATCGGCAGCGCGACCCAAGGCCTGGAGGGTCAGCTGGGACCGGGCTGGCCTAGGCACTTCGAGCCACTTCGGGTCACTCCCGACGGGCCAGACGGGCCGGTCAGCTGTGCGTGGGCAGGGCCCGCAGGTGCCCGCGCCGGCCGAGCGGGTCACGCGGGTCCTGCGAGCCGGCGGCGACCGCCGCGGTCGGCCGGGCCGCCTCGCGCACGGCGTCGGCGAGCGCCTCGAGGTCGTCGCTGCTGCGCGCGGCGATGGGGTCGCCGTCCAGCGGCAACCGCACCACCTCCCAGCCGAGGGGCACCGACAGCCGGTCCGCGTGTGCGGCGCACAGGTCATAGGAGTGCGGCTCGTGGAAGGGGGCGAGCGGGCCGAGCACGGCAGTGGACTCGGCGTAGGCGTAGGTCAGCGTCGCGACGGCCGCCCGCGAGCAGGCCGAGCGGGAGCACCGACGGGGAGGCACGGCGCGACTGTAGGACCCCAGGGCGGCCGGGGCGAGCAGGCTACCCTTCCGCGCGTGTCCGGTCCGGTGGTCGGCGGGGGTCGCCCGTCACCGCGACGGCGGCGCGACCGGCGCGGCCGGGGCCTGCGCACGCCGCTCCTGCGGGCGGGCACCGGCGGGGACCCGCTGGACCGCCGCTTCGGGCTGTCGGCACCGCTGCCGGGGGCCCGCACCCGCGCCGAGCGTTTCGACGACCTGGTGCTCGGGGCCGTCGAGGAGCTGGAGGAGCGGTGGGGCGAGGCGCTGGCAGGCGTGGAGTTCGCCGTGGAGGAGGTGCCACCGGTCCCCGGGGCGGCCGAGGAGGACCCGCCGCTGCCGGCCGACCCCGAGGAGGAGCCGGTCGCCTTGTCCCGGCTCTACCCCGCGCACGGCTCCGGCCGCTCGGCCCGTCCGCCGCGCGTGGTCGTCTTCCGCCGCCCGGTCGAGGCCCGGGCACTGGACGAGCTGGACAAGGCCGAGCTCGTCCTGGACCTGGTCATCCACGAGGTCGCCGACCTGCTCGGGCTGCCGGTTGAGGAGATCGACCCCGAGGGTCACGGCGGGGACGACGACTGGGACTGAGATCAGCGGCGGGAGTCCACCAGGGGTACGCCGGGGTCGGGGCGAGCCGGGGGGAGCACGACGTCGGCCAGGCCGCCGCTGACCGCCGTACCTCCCAGCAGTGGCCCGTTGTAGCCCAGCTCCTCGATCACCGCGGAGGCCCACAGCGGCGGCGAGCCGGCGGCCGGCGTCACGGTGAGGGCGCCGCCGGTCGCGCTCCCCACGTGGGCCTTGTAGACGACCACCCGGCCGGCCGGCACCGGCACCGCCGCGGGGACGCCGCCGACGGTCACGACCACCGTCGTGTCGCGCTCGGGTGAGGTGAGGCCGAGGAAGGTGTCGAGGTCCTTGCCGACCCGCGTGTCCGGCACCACCGTCGGTCCCACCAGCGCGGGCGTGGCTCCCAGCTGGAGGGTCTCGTGCACGTCGCCGATGTGGACCTGGGCATCGACGAGGATCCCGGCGAGGACACCGAGGCCGTCGGCGCTGACCACTCGCACGGTGGCCCGCTCCTGCGTGAGCGAGGGGGTGAGGTCGACCTGGCGGGTGGTGCCGGCGGCGACCGTCACGGCGTCGAGGCCGACCGGCACGATCCGGCCGGTGGGGTCGGTGACCTCCACCCGCACGGTGGCGTCGCGGGCTCCGGGCACAGCGACGGTGAGCACCTGGCGCATGCGGCTCTCGCTGATGACGCTGCTGCCAGCCAGCCCCACCACGCCGGCGATGGTCACCGTCGCCTCCGGTCCGGCGGCCTGCGGGACCGCGTCGACGCCGCCGGGCTTGGCGGCGCCGAGCCCGCGGTATTCCCGGACCGAGCTGGCGACCCGCCCCTGGGACGCCACCACCTCGACGGCCAGCGCCGGCTGCAGCGGGGCGAGCTGCTCCAGCGGGACGTCGCGGGCGGTGTGGCCGGGGATCACGAGGCCGGTCAGCCCCACCGGCTCGACCGGGCCGTCCTTGCTCAGCGCCCGGACGCTGACCTGCGCGGTGCCCGCCTCGGCGTTGACCAGGTGCAGGGCGGCGCCCTGACCGGCGGCGGTGGATGGCCCGACGAACCAGGCGTCGGTGCGCGGCGGCGTGCAGGCGTCGACGCTGTAGCCGCGATCCCGGCCGGACGCCCCGCGGGTGGTGCGGGTGACGACCAGCCCGCCCGAGGCCGGCCCGGACGCCGTGACGACGAGCGGTGCCCCCACCGGGAGGGTGACGGGCTGGGCCGCCACGTGCAGGTCGAACCGGAGGGGGGGCGCGGGGTCGCCGAGACGGGACACCAGCGCCTCGCCGTCGCCGGGACGGCTGGTGGCGACCACGGTGGCGGTGGACAGATCCGCGGTGGGCGCCGGCACGTCCGGGCAGACCAGCGTCACGCCCTGCACCGGTCGCGCCACAGTGCTGTCGCTGGTGGCGTGAGCGGTCGGCCGGGTCACGGTGGCGGCGCCGACGACTGCTGTCACAGCCAGGGTGACGCCGAGCAGGCCGGCGGGGCGGGGCAGGCTCACGATGGCATGCCGTTGCTGGCCTGGCCGGTCTCGTCGGTCTCGTCGGTCTCGTCGGTCTCGTCGATGCCGTCCAGGGTGGTGCGGTCGCGGCCCAGCGCCGGTGCGGCGAGCACGAGCACCAGCGCGAGCGCGACGGCCTGCAAGCCGAGCAGCAGGTGGCGGTGGCGGCTGTCCCTGGTCACCACCAGCTGCCCGCCGGCCGCCGGCAGCGCGAACGCCTGCGCCCAGCCCCACCCGCGTCCCGGCGTCAGCGGCGTCCCGTCCAGGGTGGCCCGCCACCCCGGGTCGGCCGCCTCGGCCAGCACGACCGAGCGTCCCGGCGGCCCCGCGGGGATGTCCGCGACGGCTCCCTCGCCGGCCTGGGCGAGCACGACCGGCGGCGCGGCGGCCAGGGCGGCACCCGAGGGCCCGCGTCCCGTGCCGGCAGCTGGCGGCGCGGGTGCGGCCGCGACCGCCGCGAGTGCCGGGGGCAGCAGCTGGACCCGGCCGGTCGGGACGGTGGTCTGCCACAGGCTCACGTCGTAGGACCTGGTGGGTCGCCGCGCGAGCGCCGGCTGGGTGTCGAGCGCGTCGGTGAGCGGGCTGCGCGCGGCGCCGAGAACGGCGACGGTGCGCACGTCGTACGTCGTGAGGGTCTCCGCCGCGTCGGTGCCGCGCGGGGTCGCCAGATCGCGTACGAGCGCCTGCAAGAGGTCCTGCGCGGCCGGGGCGGCCACCAGCTCCTCGTCGCCCAGGTGCGGCCCGGTCAGCCCCGTCAGGGCGAATCGCAGGTCTCCCCCGGGCAGGGCGCGCAGCACCAGCACCCGCTGGCTCCCGTCGCCGGCGGCGTCGGCCTGCACGTCCGGCGGCAGCAGCGCGACCACCGAGCGCTCCAGCGGCCCGGCGTCGCCCCGACCCACCCACGCACCGGCCAGCAGGAGCGGCACGGGCAGGGTCACCACGGCGAGGACGGCCACCGTCAGCTGCCGCCACCCGAAGGCCTTCGTCCGCAGCCCCACCCGGAGCCCCTGGGAGGCCAGCAGCAACGCGCCGAGCACGCCGACGCCCGCCAGGCCCACCCCGGCGCCGCCCCACCCGGCCGCGTCGGTGCCGTCGACCCGCGGCACGTGCAGCCGACCGGCGAGCAGCGCCCCCGCCAGCCCGACGACGGCGACCAGCCAGAGCGCGGCCGCGCCGTCACGCCGCCGGGCGGCACCGCGCAGCAGGCCGGCGGCGGCGCCCACCAGCACGGGCACCAGAACCCAGCTCGACGGCAGCCCGGCGGCGCTCGGCGTGCCCGGCCGCAGCAACAGCAGGTCGGCGCCCTGCGGCACCTGGCCGACCGGGATCCCCGCCACGCCCCCGGGCCGTCCCAGCCCGGTCAGGAACACCCCCGGGTCGGCGAGCCCGCGGGCCAGCCAGGGCAGCGCCAGCAGGGGGACCGGGACCAGCGGCACCAGCGCGGCGACCGCCCGGCGCGCGCCGCGGGTCGCGAGCGTGACCAGCGCCGCCGGGACGAGCAGAGCGGCGGCGAGCAGGGCCACGGGCGGATCGAACGCCGCGACCCCCGAGAGCACCACCCCGAGCGTCCAGGCCCGCCGCCAGCCGCCGCGGCGCGGGTCCTCCAGCAGCAACCTGGCCCCCCCTGCGACCAGGCCGGGGAGCGCGATGAGCGCCACCGCGGTGTCGAAGCGGCCCTGAGCGAGGGTGGCGGTGGAGACCGGGAGCAGGGCGTACGTCGCTGCGGCCCAGGCGCGCGCCCCCCGTCGTCGGGTGAGCCGCCCGGCGGCGAGGTAGGCAACCAGCCCGGCGGCCGGGACGGTGCCGAGCAGGATCACCCCGACGGCGAGGGAGACGCTGCCACCGAGGAGCTGGGCGAGCAGCGCCAACCAGGGCGTCCACGGCGCGGCCGGGGTGGGCGAGCCGCCCCCTTGGCCGGGGTGCCAGGTGGCGGCCCAGCCCGACCACAGGTCGTCGGCCCGCAGGTCCGGCGGCAGCAGCCGGCCGCCGTGCAGCAGCCCCGCGCCTCCGACGAGGTGGCGGGCCGCGACGAGGGTGAGCGCGACGAGCGCCAGCGGCAGGAGCAGGGCCGGCTGGGTCAGCAGCCGACGTACCCGCCCCACGTCGTCGGCCGGCAGGACCTCGAGGTCCTCGGCGGTCGGGCCGGTCTCCAGCGCGCCCCCCGCGTCGGGCGGCCGGGCGAGTCGGCCGCCGGTCACCCAGTCGCCGCCGGCCCCGACGGCCGCGCGCAGCCCGGCTGCGCGGGGGGCCAGCAGGCCGTGCACGTCGCCATCGCGTCGGGGGCCGCGACTGCGCCGCCGGCGGGCGCTGGCGAGCCGCAGCGGGTGCAGGGCGAGGTCCGCGATCGCCGCGACCTCGTCCCGCGCCAGGTGCGGCCGCCGGGTCAGCAGCAAGCCGAGCGCTCGCAGCAGTCCGGCGACCACGACCCGCGGCAGCGCGACAAGCAGCGCGCCGAGGCCGGCGTTGGCGAGTCGGACATGCTGCGCGTGCCGACGGTCGGCGCGGCGGGGGGGACCGGGGGCCGCGACCGCCGGCCGCCGGCCGGTGGCCACCGCCCGGGCGTGCAATACGACCGCCGTCGGCACGAAGACGACCCGCTGCCCCGCCAGGACCGTGCGCCACCCGAGGTCGACGTCGTCGCGGAAGAACGGCAGGGCGGGATCGGTCCCACCCAGGGCGTCCCAGGTGGCCCGCCGGACGAGCGCACCGGCGGTCCCCACGGCGAGGACGTCGCGCTGGCTGTCGTGCTGGCCCTGGTCCAGCTCGCGGGTCTCCAGGCCGGTCACCCGGCGACCCCCGTGGTCGACGGTCAGCCCGATGTCGACGAGCACCCGCGGGTCGTCCCAGTCGCGCACCTTGGGTCCGAGCACCCCGGCCCCCGTGGTCGCCCCCGCGGCCCGGAGCAGCTCCTCCAGGGCGGTCGGCTCTGGGGCGCAGTCGTCATGCAGCAGCCACACCCAGGCGGTCGGCGCGTCGGTGCCGGCCGGCGAAGGAGGAGCGGCGGCCAGGCCGGCGGCGACCGCGGCGCCGTACCCGCTGTCGCGTGCGGCTTGCACCCGAGCTGTGGCCTCGTGCCCGGCGAGCAATGCCGGGCTGGCGTCGGTGCTGCCGGTGTCGACGAGGACAAGCTGGTCGGGTGCCCGGCTCTGGGCGTCGAGGGCGGCCAGGCAGGCGGGCAACCAGGTCTCACCGTCGTGCGCTACCAGCACAGCGGTGACGCGAGCGGCCGGCAGTGGCGCTGGCAGGCCGATGGCGTCGAGCGCCCCGGGGTCGTCGTCGAGCAGGTCTCGCAGCTCGGCGAGCTCGTCCTTGGACGGGGTGCCGAACAGCGGCCGCTCGGGGGCCCGCGGGGCGGGCGTCAGCGGGTTCGGCACGGGAACCGAGGCTAGCGCCGCCCCCTGGACGCGCCGGACCCGCGACTCAGACCGCCTCGCGGCGCAGTCGGCGACGCTCGCGCTCCGACAGCCCGCCCCAGATCCCGAACCTCTCGTCGTGCGAGAGAGCGTGGTCGAGGCACTCCTGCTTGACGTCGCAGCCCAGGCAGATGCGCTTGGCCTCCCTCGTCGAGCCGCCCTTCTCCGGGAAGAAGGCCTCCGGGTCGGTCTGCGCGCAGAGCGCCTGGTCCTGCCAGCTGCCGAACTCGCCGGCCTCGGCGACCTCGGCGACCTCGAAGGCGGGCTGGTCAGTCGGTCGTGGCTGGAAGGGGCGGCTGTCAGTCACGGGGGCTCCCTGGCTCGCGGCGGGTCGGGCGACGCGGTCCGCGCCGCCCGGGGTCGGCACGGGACGGCGGTGCGCATAGCGCACCGGACCGGCTCCGAGGGGGAACGACACGCAGGGAATTACACACGTGTCAGTCGGTGAAGGTCAAGCGCCCACCAGCCGGTACGGCGCGGCGCGCCCGGCGTGTCCGGTCGCCGTCAGCGCGAGGGTGGCTGGGTGGGGCCGGTCGCGGCGTCCAGGGCCACGTCCGGGCTCGGCACGTCCGGCACCGGTGGAACGACCGCGCGGCGGCGGGCCGCACTGGTGGGCGCGCCTGCCGCCCGCGCCGGGGCCTTGCTGGCCGGGGCCTTGACCACCGGGGGCTTGCTGCCCGGCGCCGTGACCCCCGCCACCTTGACCCCCGCCACCTTGACCGCCGGGGCCTTCAACGCCCGGGCCTTGACCGCCGGGGCACTCGCCGTGGGGGGTGGGCTCGGGCTGGGCGCCGGCTGCTTGACTCCTGGGCTCTTGCTCGGTGCAGCCTTGACGGTCGGGCTCGGGACGACCCGGGTCGTCGATGCGGCGGCGGGGGCGGCTCTCCTCGCCGGTGCCGTGGCGGCCGGTGCCGGCGATGGCGCCCTGGCCGTCGATCGGATTGTGCGCGCCGAGGGGGCGGTGACGGGGGTTCGGGCTGGCGGCCGGGCCAAGGGGCTGGCGGCGGTCCTGCCGGTGCCGGGCCGTGGCGGGGAGGGGGCCACCGGGGGCTGGTCGGCCGGCGGCGTGACACGTCGGCGCGGAGCCGGCCGGTCTGGCACCCGGACACCGGGCGGCAGCACCCGGACACCCCCCGCCTGCGCCGTTGTCGCGCCGGGCACGGTCGGCGCGGGGAGGTCCGCTGCGGGTGGAGCCTCCTCGACGTCGAGCCGGTCGACGACGTCGAGCCGGTCGACCTCCTCGAGTGCCGCCTCGTCGAACGCCGGAGGCTGCGCCGGCACCGGCGTACCGCTGCGGTGCCGTTCGGCGTCACGGGCATCCCGCCGGCGCTCCCGGGCCGCCCCGACGCGGGCGGCCAGAGAGCGCCGCTCGCCGGAGGACAGCCCGGCCGCGAACTCCTCCAGCACGTCGCGCAGGACGCGGTCGCGCTCGACCTCGAGCAGCCGGTCGCGCTCGGCGAGATAGGCGAGCAGTGACCGTCCCGAGGAGCCGAAGCCGCTCTCCACCCGCACCAGGCTGTCGCGGCCTGCCGCGAGCGTCTCGACGGAGACGCGCAGCTGCGTCGTCACCGCCGCGAGCTCCGTGCGGGCCGCTGCGGCCACCGCGTCGCCGGCGGCCGCAGCGCTCTGGCGCGCCTCGTCGATCAGACGGCGTGCCTCGGCGGCCTGCGCCCGGGCCTCCGACACGACCCCGTCCACGCCGGTCCGGCCGTCCTCGGCCGCGACCACCACCTGTCGCAGGGCGGAGTCGGTCGTCTCGCGCAGCTGGGTGATCGTCTCTGTCACCCCACCCCGGAGACCGGCGACCTCGTCGGCGACAAGCCGACGCAGGCCGGCGGTCTGCTCGACGAGGGCGGTGCGCGCCCCGGCCAGCTCCACCGACGCCTCGGCGGTCAGCACGCGGACGACCTCGAGCAGGTTGTCCCGGCTCTGTTCGGCGGCCGCGAGCAGCTGCCCGCGTTCGCTCCCCACAGCGTCGCGCAGCTGGGCCAGGGACTCGCGGACGCCTCCCTCGATGCCGGCCCGCAGCTCGTCGCCGTCCGCGCGGCCCTGCTCCCTGTCGGCGGCGGCGGCGTCGCGCATCTGCTCGATCGCCACCAGGGCCCGGTCTGCCAGCTCGGCCCGGCCCGCCTCCTCGGCGGCCAGCCAGTCGCGCCGGGCGGCGTCGTCCGCCTGCACCCGCGCCGCCCGTGCGGCCTCCTCGGCGGCGAGGCGCCCGGCGGCGGCTGCCTCGTCTGCGGCGGCCCGCTCGGCGCGCGCGATTGCCTCCGCGGCGGCGAACTGCTCCCGAGCCGTCGCGAGCGCCTGCACCTCTGCCTCGGTGACCCCGCGGATCTCGGTGAGCCCCGCGCGGATCTCCTCGAGCAACTGTTGCAGCTGGGCGGTCAGGCCCGCGCGCTCCTCCCCGAGCAGCGCGTGCTGCGCGCTGACGACGTCGGCCAACCGCTGGAAGCCCTCCCTGACAGCGTCCCGGTCGGCCCGGCTGTCGGCCCCGAGAGCGGCAAGCTGGCCTCTGATCTCGCCGTCGGCGGTCTCAGCCCGGTCGCGGGCGGCCGCGAGCGCGTCCCGAAGGCCCCCGCCGAGCGCGCCAACGGCGGCGTCCACCCGGTCGCCGGCCTCGGTGAGCGCAGTGGCGAGATCGGCTCGTAGCGCGGCTGTCTGGGCGCTGCCCGCCTCCCGGTCGCTGGCCAGCACGGCGTCCAGCCGCTCCTCGGCGCCCACCGTGGCCACGCGGGCGTCGGCGCGCACCTGCTCCACCAGCTCGTGCACGGCGGCGAGCCTGGTCTCGACCAGGGCCGTAGCGGCATCGGTCCGCAGCTGGGCGTCGCCGAGCTCCCCAGCGAGGGCGGCGGCCTGCTCCCGCGCGCCACCCTCGAGCCGCTGTGCCACCGGCTCCAGCGCGTCGGCCACCGAGTCGGGGAGCGCGGCACCGAGCGCGTCGCCCACCAGGACCGGGAGCTGGTCGGCCACGGCGCCCTCGACAGCGGCGGCGACCGCGGCAGACACCCCGTCGGCGAGCACCCCCGCGACGCCGCTGCGGAGCTCCTCCGCGACGGTCGCTGCCACCGTCTCGGCCACTCCGGCGCGCACGGCCGGCACCTGTTCCGCGAGCGCCTCGCCCAGGGTGCCGAGCGACTCACCGAGGTCGCGCCGGGTCGCCTGCGCCTCGCGCACCGCGTCCGCCGTAGCCGTCGACTGCTCGCTCAGCGCCTCACCGAGCGTGGTCAGGGACTGCCCGAGGTCGGCACGGATCTCGGCGGTCTGAACGGCGAGCGAGCGCCGCAGCCGCTCCTCCTGCGCGCCCACCTGGCCGCCGAGCGAGTCCAGCGCCTGCTCGACGGCACCGCCGACGTCGTCCAACGCCGCCGCGACCGCCTCGCGCAGCTCCCGCAACGCGGTCGGCGTGCGCCCGCCGTCCTCCGCGGCCCCGAGCCGCAGCTCGATCGCGGTCAGCCGGCGCGCGGTCTCCCCGTGCCCGTCGCGACTGGTCGACTCCATCCGATCGGCGACGCCGTCGAGGGCGTCCTCCAGGCTCACCAGCCGCGCCTCCAGCAGGTCGCGCAGGGCGTGGTCGGCCGCCAGTTCGTCGCGCACACCCTCCAGCTGGCCCGCCAGCCCGTCCAGGCTGGGCGCCAGCTGTTCGGCCGGCGTCGGGCCCTGGGCGGCACCGAGGACCCCGTCGGCGAGCTCCAGCAGGGCGGCCCGCAGCCCGGCGACCTCGGCCAGGAGTTCGCCGCGCTCCGCCGCCGGGTCTGCCGGGTCGGCCGGCCCCGACACGCGCGCACCCACCCTGGCGACGATGTCCTGCATGCGGTCGGCGAGGGCCGGACCCTGGCGCGGGCTCGGGGTGGCAGCGTCCCCCTGGTCGGGCTGATCCGTCACTGTCCCGTCCTCCGGTCGTGGGTCGCGGCGGAGTCTAGGGACGCCGGCTCCCGGCGGCGTCAGACCACGGGCAACGGCGACCGGCGGGCAGCCGCGAGCCGCTCGGGCGACACCTCGCCGTACGCCGTCGTGCGCTGCCGGGCCGGCCGGCCCGCCGCCGCCGCGAGCTGCTCCAGCTCCGCCACGGTGCGCCGCGAGCCGTGCTGCGAGCCGGCCATCCGGCTGATCGTCTCCTCCATCAGGGTGCCGCCCAGATCGTCGACGCCACCGGCGAGCACCTGCAGCGAGCCGCGCTCGCCGAGCTTGACCCAGCTGGTCTGCACGTGGTCGATCCGCCCGTGCAGCAGCAGCCGCGCGAGGGCGTGCACGGCCCGGTTGTCCTCAGCGGTGGGGCCGGGGCGGGCGAGCCCGGCAAGGTAGACGGGCGCATTGGTGTGCACGAACGGCAGCGGCACGAACTCGGTGAAGCCCCCCGTCTCCCCCTGCAGCCGGGCCAGCAGCTTCAGGTGCGCCACCCAGTGGTGCGGGGCGTCGACGTGGCCGTACATCATCGTGGAGGTGGTCGGGATGCCCACCCGATGCGCCGTCTGCACGACCTGGATCCACTGCGCGGTCGGCAGTTTGCCCTTGGTCAGGATCCAGCGCACGTCGTCGTCGAGGATCTCCGCCGCGGTCCCCGGGAGCGAGCCGACCCCGGCCTCCCGCAGCGAGAGGAGGAACTCCTCCAGCGACAGACCGGTGCGGGCCACGCCGTTCATCACCTCCATCGGCGAGAACGCGTGCACGTGCAGGTCGGGCACGCGGGCACGGATCGCGCCGGCGATCTCGGCGTACGCCGTCCCGGGCAGGTCCGGGCTGATCCCGCCCTGCAGGCAGACCTCGGTGGCGCCGACCGCCCAGGCTTCCTCGGCCCGGCCGGCCACCTCCTGCAGCGACAGGGTGTAGGCGTCGGCATCACCCTTGCGCTGGGCGAAGGCGCAGAAGCGGCAGCCGACGTAGCAGACGTTGGTGAAGTTGATGTTGCGGTTGACCACGTAGGTGACCGCCTCGCCGACGGTGTCCCGGCGGACGTCGTCGGCCAGCCGGCACACCGCCTCCAGTGCCTCGCCGCGGGCGGTGATCAGCGCCAGCGCCTCGGCGTCGGTCAGGCCGGCCGGGTCGTCGGCGGCGTGCCGGAGCGCGCCAGCCACGCCGCCGGCGAGGACGGCGGGGGCCTGCTGCTGCTCCGGCAGCCGCAGCCGCAACTCGTCCCAGTCGCCGTAGACGGAGTCGAAGTCGGCCCGCCGGTCGCCGGTGCGCCCGGTGGTGTCGACGGCGGCGTGCAGGTCAGTGCGCCCGGTGCTGACGTCGCCCCAGCCCCCGTCGGGCTCCTGCCAGGGCAGCCCCTCCGGCCGGGTGGCGGGGTCGGCGAGCCCGGTGCGTAAGTCGGCCAGCGCGCGCACGTGCGGCAGCAGGCGCGGGTCGATCCACGGCTCACCGGCGAGCGCGCCGAGGACGAACTCGGGGTACGCCGTGAGCCGCTCGACCAGGGTGAAGCCGGCGGCCAGCGATTGGGCCGCCAGCGTCTCCAGCGCCGGCCAGGGTCGCTCGGGGTTCACGTGGTCCGGCGTCACCGGGGACACCCCGCCCCAGTCGTCGATGCCGGCGCGCAGCATCAGCGCGTGCTCGTCGCCGACAAGATTGGGCGGCGCCTGCAGGTGCGCCCGCGGCCCGAGCAGCAGCCGCGCGACGGCGATCGTCGCGGCGAGGTCGTGCAGGTCGGCATCCGGCGTACCCCGCATGGCGGTGTCGGGCTTGGCCCGGAAGTTCTGCACGATCGTCTCCTGCACGTGCCCGTGCAGCCGGGACGCCCTGCGGATGGCAAACAGCGCGTCGACCCGCTCGGCCGGGGTCTCGCCGATCCCGAGCAGGATCCCGGTGGTGAAGGGGACGCCGATCCGGCCGGCGTCCTCGAGCACCCGCAGCCGGACCGCCGGCTCCTTGTCGGGGCTCGCGTAGTGCGCGGCGCCAGGGGTGTCCCACAGCCGGGTGGCGGTGGTCTCCAGCATCATCCCCATGCTCGGCGCGACCGGCTTCAGCCGCTGCAGCTCGGGCCAGCTCATGACCCCGGGGTTGAGGTGCGGCAGCAGCCCGGTCTCCTCCAGCACGGCGACCGCCGCCGCCCGGACGTAGGACAGGGTGTCGTCGTACCCCCTGGCGTCCAGCCAGTCCCGGGCCGCCAGCCAGCGCTCCTCGGGGCGGTCACCGAGGGTGAACAGCGCCTCGCGGCAGCCCTGCGCCCGGCCCTGGGCCGCGATGGCGAGGACCTCGTCGAGCTCGAGGTAGGCCGCCGGCAGCCGGTGCGGAGTGGTCGCGAACGTGCAGTAGTGGCAGCGGTCCCGGCACAATCTGGTGAGGGGGATGAAGACCTTGCGGCTGTAGGTGACCGTGCCGGGACGGCCGTGGCTGGCCAGCCCGGCGTCCCGCACCCGGGCGGCGCTCGCGAGCAGGTCCTCCAGGTCGTCCCCGCGCGCGTGCAGGAGCACGGTGGCCTCGGTGGCGTCCAGGGTGGCGCCGTCGCGGGCCCGCCGCAGGGCCCGGCGCAGCGACGCGGGCGTGGGGGGTGCTGGCGTCACGGTTGCGACCGTACGTCGAGCCCGCCGCCGGGCGACGAGTTCCAGTCGGGACGAGTTCCAGGCGGAGAGCCGCCGCGGGCCGTCGGGGAGGATGGGCCGGTGCGGATCACGGCGCTGGCGGGCGGCATCGGCGGGGCGCGCTTCCTGCGGGGGCTGCTCGCGGCACTCGGCCCTGGCGACCACGGGAACGCCGACGGCGCCGGCGAGCACCTGGTCACCGTCGTCGGCAACACCGGTGACGACCTGACCGTCTTCGGGTTGCGCGTCTGCCCCGACCTCGACACGGTGACCTACACCCTGGGCGGCGGGATCAGCGAGGAACGCGGCTGGGGGCGGGAGGGCGAGAGCTTCACGGTCAAGGACGAGCTGGCGGCGTACGACGTGCAGCCGCAGTGGTTCGGCCTGGGGGACAAGGACATCGCGACGCACCTGGTGCGGACCCAGATGCTCGCCGCGGGATTCACCTTGAGCCAGGTCACGGCGGCGCTGTGCGCGCGCTGGCGGCCCGGGGTGCGGCTGCTGCCGATGAGCGACGACCGAGTCGAGACGCACGTCGTGGTCGAGTCCGACGGCACCCGGCGGGCCATCCACTTCCAGGAGTGGTGGATCCGGCTGCACGCGGAGGTGCCGGCGCTGGAGTTCGTCAGCGTGGGCGCGGACGAGGCGGAGCCGGCCCCCGGCGTCCTCGCCGCGATCGCCGACGCCGACGTCGTGCTGCTGCCGCCCAGCAACCCGGTGGTGAGCATCGGCTCGATCCTCGCCGTCCCGGGCATCCGCGACGCCCTGCTCATCACCCCGGCGCCGGTGGTGGGGCTCTCCCCGATCGTCGGCGGCGCGCCGGTCCGCGGGATGGCCGACGCCTGCCTCGCCGCGATCGGGGTGCCGACGAGCGCGGAGGCGGTAGGGCGGCACTACGGCCCGGAGCTGCTCGACGGCTGGCTGGTCGACACCGCGGACGCCGGCGCCACCGTGCCCGGCGTGGAGGTGCGGGCGGTGCCGCTGCTGATGACCGACATCGACGCGGCCGCCGAGATGGCCAGGGCCGCGCTGGCCCTCGCCGGCGCAATCGGTCTGACCGGTCCGGCCCAGTGAGCGAGGACCGCGCCGCCGTCCGGCTGGAGGTCATTGCGGTCGAGGGGGTGCCCGAGGTGCGCCCGGGGGACGACCTGGCCGGGCTGATCCTCGACGCGGCAGGCGGAGTGCTGCGCGACGGCGACGTGCTGGTCGTCACCAGCAAGGTCGTGAGCAAGGCCGAGGGGCGGTTGCTGCGCACGCCGACGGACCCGGCCGGCCGCGAGCGCGCCCGGGTGGCAGCGGTCGACGGCGAGACCGTGAGAGTGGTGGCGACGCGGGGACGGACCTCGATCGTGGAGACACCGCAGGGGTTCGTGCTCGCCGCCGCCGGGGTGGACGCGAGCAACGTCCGGCGCGACGAGGTGGCGCTGCTCCCCCTCGACGGGGACGCCAGTGCCGCTGCCCTGCGCTCCGAGCTGCGCAGCCGGCTGGGGTTCGACGTTCCCATCGTGCTCTCGGACACGAGTGGCCGCGCGTGGCGCAGCGGGCTCACCGACGTCGCCGTCGGCATCGCCGGGCTGGGGGCGCTGCGCGACCTGCGCGGCCTGGTCGACGGCCACGGCAACGAGCTCGGCGTCACCGAGGTCGCCGAGGCCGACGAGGTCGCCGCGGCGGCCGAGCTGGTGATGGGCAAGCTGGCCGGGGTCGCCGCGGCCGTCGTGCGCGGGCTGACCCCGCCGGCCGACGACGGGCGCGGGGTGCGGGCGGTGCTGCGGCCGGCCGGGGAGGACATGTTCCGGCTGGGGACCGACGAGGCCCTCGCCGCCGGAGCCCGCTCCGCGGTGGCCGCCCGGCGCTCGGTGCGCACGTTCGCCGACCTGCCGGTGGACCCGGCGGCCGTGCGACGCTCCGTCGCCGCCGCCCTCACCGCGCCCGCGCCGCACCACAGCGCGCCGTACCGCTTCGTGGTCGTGTCCTCGCCCGCCGCCCGCGCGCGGCTGCTGGCGGCCATGCGGGAGCGCTGGGCCGACGACCTGCGCAGGGACGGCTTCGACGAGGAGGCGGTACGCCGCAGGACCGCCCGCGGGGACGTGCTGCGCCGCGCCCCCCTGCTGGTGGTGCCGTGCCTGGACACCGCCGGCGCCGCCCACGCCTACCCCGACGCGGCCAGAGCCGCCAGCGAGGAGCGGATGTTCCTGGTGGCCGGAGGGGCTGCGGTGCACGGGTTCCTGGTGCAGCTGGCGGCCGAGGGGCTGGCGTCGTGCTGGGTGTCGAGCACACTGTTCTGCCCCGACGTCGCGCTCGCGGCGCTCGACCTGCCCGCGCACTGGCAGCCGCTCGGGTGCGTCGCCGTCGGCCACCCGGCGGCGCCGCCAGCCGACCGGCCCCCGGTCGATCTCGGGACCGGGCTGCTGCACCGCTGACCGCTACCGTGCCCGGGTGGCCGCCAACCCGATCTCCCCCGCCGTCGCCGGCACCCTGCTCGTCGGCCTGCGCGGGGGGCTGACCGTCGGCTGGGTGGCACCCGCCACCCTGGCGAAGGTCTTCGGCATGGACCCCGCTCACGAGCCGACCCTGCCCTACCTCATGCGGCTGTTCACGGCGCGCGACGGGGCGCTGGCCTTTTTGACCGCGGCGAGCAAGGGCGACGCCCGGCGGCTGGTGCTCACGACCGGGGTCGTCGTCGACGTCGCCGACGCGGTGGCCGGGGTGATCTCCGGCGCCACCCGCAAGGTGCCGCCGGCCTCGGCCGCGCTGGCCACCCTCACCGCCGTCGGCGCCGCCGCCCTCGGGGTGATCGCCCTGCGGGACTGACGGCCACCGTCGGCCACTGTCAGCGGCTGCGGTGGTCGGCGATCGCCAGCCGCGGCCCGAACCGCGGCCGGCGGGCACCGCTGACCTCGACCAGGCGCACCGCCCGCTGCCGCTGCGGCGCCCATGGGGCGAGTGCGGCCAGCATCCCCTCGTCGTCGAGCGGCCGCCCCAGCAGCGCCCAGCCGACGAAGGACGCGAGGTGGAAGTCGCCCACGCTGACCGCGTCGGCGTCCCCGTGGGCGCGCTGGGCGATCTCGGCCGCCGTCCACGCACCCACGCCGGGCACCGAGCGCAGCACCGCGGCGACCGCCGGCCCGCCGTTGCCCAGAGCCACCGTCCGCTCCAGCAGCGGCGCCACCGCCGCCGCCGCGAGGATCGTGCGGGACCGCTTGCCGTCGACGCCGGCCCGGTGCCAGGCCCAGGAGGGGACCCTGGCCCACACCGTCGGTGGGGGGCAGACGCGCATGCCCACCGGGGCGGGTCCCGGTGCCCGGCCGCCGTACGCCATCAGCAGTGCCCGCCACGCGCGTCGAGCCTCGGTGCCGGTGACCTTCTGCTCCAGGCACGCCGGCACCAGCATCTCGAAGACCAGGCCGCAGCGCGGCAGCCGCAGGCCGGGCAGCCGGCGCGCCGTGTCCCGCAGCAGCGGGTGCAGGGTGTGGTCGAAGCCGGCGTCGTCGTCGAGCGACCCCAGCAGCTCCGGCAGCTGCGCGAGCGCCCACCCGGCACCAGGACCCCAGGCGGTGCCGTCGATCCGGCCGGGGCCGGGGAGCAGGTGCAGCGTCGCGGGCCCCGCCGGCGTCAGCGCGGTGCGCCAGACCGCCGGGCCGTCCCGACGCATGGTCGGGTCACCCCGGCCGCGGGACAGCGGGCCGAGGGTGAGCCGCAGGTCGACGGGGCGCGAGGGGGAGTACGTCGTGGTCAGCGCGACCTCGCCCGTGGGTTCCACCGCCGCCACCACGAGGCGGAGTCTCCCGGCCGCGGCTCAGGTCCGCCACCTACAGTCCGGGGTCGTGGCCACCAAGAACTCCCCCCAGCAGGTCGCCGCCCGCCGGTCCCGGGTCGAGGACATGCGCCGGGCACAGCAGGCCCGGCAGCGGCGCGTCACCCTGCTGCTCTCGGTCGGCGGTGGGGTCGTCGTCCTGGCGTTGATCGCGCTGCTCGTGGTCTTCGCGGTCAACCGGCAGGCGAAGAAGACCGCGCAGGTGCTGCCGGCCGCGGTGGAGACCACCAACATGACCAGGCAGAAGCCGCTGGTCCCGATCCCGGACGACTCCGGGATCAGCGGGGTGAAGGCCTGGGACACCACGGCCAGCGGCAAGACCACCACCGCGCCCACCGACCCGGCGAACAAGGGCATCGAGCACACGCACGTCAACGGCCCGGTGACCTACGCCAGCACCCCGCCCGTCGGCGGCCCGCACAACCCAGCCTGGGCGACGGCCGGGTTGTACACCGCGCCCGTCACGACCGAGCGGGCCGTGCACCTGCTCGAGCACGGGGTCGTGTGGATCACCTACCGGCCGTCCCTGCCCTCCGCGCAGGTGCAGGCCCTGCGATCGCTCTACGGGGGCACCGGGTCAGCGACGTACAAGGGCGTCGACCTGCAGAGCAAGTACCTCCTGCTCACGCCCTGGAAGGACGAGTCCCTGCCGTCGCCGGTCGTCATCAGCGCGTGGGGGCGCCAGCTGCAGGTGCAGGACGCCGGCGACCAGCGGCTGGCCCAGTTCATCGCCAAGTTCCGGCTGCGCGACGACCTGACCTACGAGACCGGCGCGCAGGACAACGGCGAGCCGCTGGACATCGGCGGCCGGCCGGACAAGGTCTGACCCGGCGCGCCCAATCTGCCCCCTTGCTCAGCGGTCGCTGGAGAAGCGCACAGCACCGTCGACCAGCCGCACCCCGGGGAACACCCGCGCGCCGGCGAGCAGCTCGCAGCCGGCGCCGACCACCGCGTCGTCGCCGACGACGGCCCCGTCGAGCACCGTCCCCGCCCCCACCACCGCGCGGGCGCCGACCACGCTGGCGCCCACGCGCGCGCCGGCCTCGATGCGTGCGCCGTCGAAGACCACCGCGCCGTCGAGCACCGCCCCCGACCCGACGACCGCGCCGGCCCCCACCGTCGTGCCGCCGGTCAGCCGGGCGTCGGCGGCGACCTGCGCGCCGGGCAGCAGCAGCGACTCCCCGGTGGGCCCCGGCAGGGCCGGGCTCGGGGCGACGCCCAGCACGAGGTCGCAGCTGCCGCGCACGAAGGCGGCCGGCGTCCCGATGTCCAGCCAGTACGTCGTGTCGGTGACGCTCGCGATGTGGCCTCCCCGCGCGAGGATCCCCGGGAAGGTGTCACGCTCCACGCTGACCACCTCGCCGGCCGGGATCGCCTGCAATGCGTCCCGGGAGAAGACATAGGTCCCGGCGTTGATCCGGTTGGTCGGCGGGTCGGCGACCTTCTCCAGGAACGCCGTCACCCGCCCGTCCAGGCCGGTCGGCACCACGCCGAAGGCCCGCGGGTCGGCGACCTCGGTGAGCGTCAGCGTGACCTCCGCGCCGGTCTCCGCGTGGTGGGCGACCAGGCCGCGCAGGTCCAGGCCGGTCAGCACGTCGCCGTTGAACACCAGCACCGGCCCGTCGTCGCGCAGCGCGTCGGCGACGTTGCGGATGCCCCCGCCGGTGCCCAGCGGGACGGTCTCGGTGACGTAGTCCAACGCGAGCCCCAGCGCGGCACCGTCGCCGAAGTGGCCCTCGAAGATCTCGGCCCGGTACGACGTGGCGAGCACGACGTGGGTCACCCCGGCGTCCCGGGCCCGGGCCAGCAGGTGGGTGAGGAACGGCACGCCGGCCGCTGGCAGCATCGGCTTGGGCGTCCCGATCGTCAGCGGCCGCAGCCGGGTGCCCTGCCCGCCGACCAGCAGGATCGCCTCCACGGGCAGCGATCCTGCCAGAGCGCGGCGGGCCCGCCGCCTGGACGACCCGCGCGGCCGGCCAGCGTGGACAACATCGACGGCCGCCAGCGACAATCCGGCCATGTCCCTCCCGGAGGCCACCGGCCCGCCCACCCAGGACCCGGCCGGCGGGCGCGCGACCCGTCGGGCGGTGCTGCTGGCTGCCGCCGCGGCGGCCGCGGGGTGCGCCGCCCCCGCCCGCCCGCAGGTGCTGCACGCTGCCAGCGGCCTGGTCGGACGGGCCAGGAGACGTCCTCCCACGGTGCCGGCGGCCACCACCCCGGCGGCACCCACCCCCGGCGCCGGCCACCCGGCCGGTGCACCGGCGACGGCCGCCCAGCTGCTGGAGCGGGCGACGCTGCCGGCCCTGTGCTGGCACCAGCTGCGGGACCCGGTGCCGGGCGACACCGCCTACACGCGTGCGAATCTGGTCTGCCCACCGGCCCGCTTCCGGGAGCAGCTGGACGCGCTCGCCGGCGCGGGCGTGCGGACCGTGACCCCGGACGACCACCTCCGGCACCTGCTCACCGGTGCCCCGCTGCCGCCCCGGGCTGTGCTGCTCAGCTTCGACGACAGCCAGGGCACCCAGATCACCGAGGGGCTGCCCGAGCTGCAGCGCCGCGGTCTTACGGCGACGTTCTTCATCATGACCGTCGTGCTCGGCAAGCCGGGGTGGATGGCGCGGCGGGACGTGCTCCGGCTGCGCGACGCGGGGATGACCATCGCAGCGCACACCTGGGACCACCATCGGGTGGACCGCTACGCCGGCGGCGACTGGGCCGTGCAGCTGGACCAGCCCCGCGCCCTGCTGGAGCACCTGCTCGGGCAGCCCGTGCCGCACTTCGCCTACCCCTACGGCGCCTGGGCCCCGGAGGACTTCCCGCACCTGCGTCGGGCCGGCTACGCCACGGCGTACCAGCTGTCCGACCGTGGGCTGGACCGCGCCGCCCCGCAGCTCACCCTGCGCCGGCTGCTGGTCAACTCCACCTGGGACGGGCCCACCCTGCTGCGTCACCTCGAGCAGGCCCGCACGCCCGTCGCCGAGCCCGGCACCTGACCGCGGCGGCGAGCCGGAGGACCGATGACGGAGGTCGGCTCGGCGTCCTCGGCGTACTCCTTCTACCGTTCGGCGCTGCCTGCCGCCGGTTACCGCATCACGTCTGCCGACGACGCCGCGCTCCCCGCGGGGCTCGGCGAGATCCGGCTGTCCGGGCACGGCTTCGGTGGCAACAGCCAGCTCGCCTTCTCGGCACCACCGTGGCGGTGCAGCTCGACCGCGGCTGACCGGTCAGGCCGGCGAGGGCCGGCTACGGAGCTGCTACCAGCAGCTGGGACGTCGCCAGCTCGCGGTAGAGCGGGCTGGTCTCCACCAGCTCGGCGTGCGTGCCAGTGGCGGCCACCGCGCCGTCGTCCAGCACGACGATGAGGTCCGCGTCGATGACCGTGGAGAGCCGGTGCGCGACCACGAGCAGCGTCCGGTCCCGCGCGACGGCGTCGACGGCGGCCCGCAGCAGCAGCTCGTTGCGGGCGTCCAGGTTGCTGGTCGGCTCGTCGAGCAGCAGCAGCGGTGGCGTGGCGAGCAGGGCCCGGCCGATCGCCAGCCGCTGGCGCTCACCACCGGACAGCAGCACGCCTCCGTCGCCCACCTCGGTCGCCAGCCCCAGCGGCGCCCGCTCCACCAGCGGGCGCAACGCGACGGCGTCGACCACCGCCTGCACGGCGGCGTCGGACGCGGCCGGGGCGGCCAGTCGCAGATTGTCCGCGATCGTGCCGGCCAGCACGGGGGCCTCCTGCTCGACGTAGCCCACCTGCGCGCGCAGCGCCACCCGCGGCCACGCCCGCACGTCGACGCCACCCAGCCGTACAGTCCCGGCGGTCGCGTCGTAGAACCGCTCGACGAGGGCGAGCAGGGTGGACTTGCCTGCGCCGCTCGGTCCGACCAGGGCGACCCGCGACCCGCGTGGCACCGCGAAGCTCACGTCACGCAGCACCTGCCGACCGTCGGCGTAACCGAAGGACACCCGGTCGAACTCCACCAGCGGTGCCGACGGGACCGCCAGCGGGACGTCGACCGGGTCTCCCGCCCGCTCGTCGGGCAGCAGCAGCCCGTCCTGGATGCGCTGCATCGCACCGAGCCCGGCCTGCAGGGTCGTGTAGGCCTGCAGCGCCTGGGCGAGCGGGAGGACGAGCAGGAACAGGTAGAGCACGAAGGCGACGAGGTCGGCGACGGTCAGCCGCCCGGACGCCACCCTGGCTCCGCCCAGGCCGAGCACCAGCACGAAGGAGCCCTGCACCGCGAGCGAGCCGCCGGGCGCGACCAGCGCCTCGAGCCGGGCTGCACGCAGGCCGGCGTCGTACGCCGCGGTGGCACTGGCGGAGACGGCGGCGGCCTCGCGGTCCTCGGCGCCGCTGGCCCGGATCGTGCGAACGGCGGACAGGGCGCGCTCCACCGCCGAGGTCATCTCGCCGACCCGGGCCTGCGACGCCTCGGTCAGGTCACGGACCCGCCGGCTGACCGTCGCCACCAGCAGCAGCCCCACGGCGACGCTGGCGACCGTGACCGCCAGCAGCAGCAGGTCGATGAGCGCCATCGCGACCAGCGCCCCGAGCACCAGCACGACGCCGCTGCTGACCTCGAACAGGCCGCCGGTGACCACCGCTCGCAGCAGCGTCGTGTCGGCACCCACCCGCGAGAGCAGGTCGCCGGTGCGCCTGGCGTCGTACTCCGCCACCGGCAGCCGCAGCAGGTGCGCCCCGAGCCGCCGCCGCGCGGAGAGCACCACGCCCTCGGCGGCGCGCTGCAGCAGATAGCGCCGCACCCCGTCGACCACCGCGTCGGCCAGGAGCAGGGTGACCACCGCGAGCACGGGCGCCCGCAGCGGATGGTGCTCCTGCACCGCAGTGAGCACCCGCCGGGTCAGCAACGGCTGGGCGAGCGCCGCCACGCTGCCGACGAGCGCGCAGACCGCTACGCCGACCAGCGCGCGGCGGTGCTCACGAAGGTACGGCGCGAGGTCGCGCAGCCCGACCCGGCCGGGGCGCCTCCCCCGCCGTCCGCGCCGCACCAGCCCATCCTCGCCGGGTCGTCACGGCGCGGCCACCGGGGGGCGGCGCATCCCCTCGACGCGGGCGAGGGACGCCAGCACGATGATGTTGTCGGTGTAGTGGCCGGTGGAGTGGTCGAAGCTGCCGCCGCAGGTGATCAGGCGCAGGGTGGCGCCTGGGGTGTCGCCGTAGACGAGCGCGGTGGGGAAGGCCGTCTTGTGGTAGCGGCGCACCTCGTCGACGACGAAGACCGCCACCAAGCCATCGGCGCGCGCCACCCGGACCAGGTCCCTCGCGTGCAGCCCGCCGAGCCGGAAGAAGACCGACGGCCCCGCGACGGCGGAGTCGACATGACCGGCGATGACCGCCGGCCCCGGCGATCCCGGGGTGGGTGAGTAGCGGTACCACCCTGCCTCGTCGTAGTGCGCCCCGGGCGGGGGGACCGCCAGCGTCCCGTCGGCCGCCTGGCCGAGCTGCAGCAGCGGCGAGCGGACGCCGATGGCCGGGATCTCCAGGGCGAGAGGCACCGACGTCGGCACGGACGGGCCGGTCGTCGCGGCTGCCGCCGAGGGAGGTACGGCGCGGTGCGGCGCGGCTAGCGATGCCGGGCCGCTCCGGTCGGCCAGTGCGTGCGGTGGCACGGGGTGCGCAGGGGTCGCGAACGCGGCGGGGGGTGCGGGGGGTGCGGACTGTGCCGGGACGGCCTCGGTGAGCGGCGGCTGCGGGGCGTGCTGCTGATCGCCGGCGGCAACCAGCAGGCAGCTGAGGCCGGCGAGGGCCAGCGCGACCGAGAAGGCCCTGGTGGCCGAGCCGGACCGGCCGCCCCTCACGACCGGCGAGCGGCCCGCGGTCGCCGCGGCGCGAGGCCGGCCGCGGCCAGGAGGAGGGCGCCGCCCAGCCAGAGCAGCCGGACATGGCGGAGGCCGGCGGTGGAGCCGCCGCCTGCCGGGACCCCGCCGGACGGCACCCTGCTGACCTGCGAGTCGGTCCTGGTGCCGGTCGAGGTCGTCTGCGAGCCGGATCCGGCCGAGGCCGTCTGCGAATCAGTGCTGCTCGAGGTGGTGCCCGATCCCGGTACGGGTGTCGGCACCGCTGGTGCGGAGGCATTCTGGCGGGAGTCGGAGGCCCCCGAGCCGGACCGTTCGGCTGGCGCCGAGGTCCTCACCGCCGGAGCGGGCGACCTTGGCAACGGGGTCGGGACGACCGGGCTCGCGCTGCCGGGCAGCGGGCCGGCACCGGAGGCAGCAGCGGTCGCCGCGGCGGTGGGGGTGGCAGCAGCAGTGGTCGACGCGGGCTGGCTGGCCGAGGGTGAGACCACCGGCGTCGCCGACGGGCTCGGGATCACCGCGGCGAGGACCCGGGTGGTGATGCTGACTCCGCAGGTCAGCTGACTCCCGCCCGGGTTCCCCGTCCCGTTGCACTGGTTCACCGTGATCGGTGCGGCGGCGCTCACCGTGGACTGCGGGTCGACCGTGCAGCTGACCGTCCCGCCCCCGCCGTTTGCCGAGCCGTTGCACTGGGTGACCGTTGCGTTGGTGGTGTTCGCGGGGAAGGGAGCGCAGGTGACGGTCCCGCCAGCCCCGGAGCCGACGCACTGGTTCACCGTCGCCGTGCCGACAGGTTCCGCTCCCGGGACGGTGGGGTCGATCTCGTTGGTGACGGTGACGTCACAGCGGATCGGGTGGGCCGCGTCGTTGTCCGAGCCGTTGCACTGGTTGATCTGCGTCACGATGCTCGTCGAGCTGCTCGTGAAGGTGCCGTTGCCCGGCGGGCACGGCCCCAGCGCGCATTGCCGGGTCAGGGTCGTCGTCGAGCCCTCGTTGGCGCCGCCGATCCTGTTCACGACGACGACCGAGCAGGTCATCTCCGTCGTGGCACCCAGCGCGTCCGGCCCGATGCCGTTGCATTGCGCGACGGCGCTGCCGACGGCGTAGGCAGCCGGCGCCGGTAGGGCCGCCGCCGTGAAGCTGAGCAGCCCGAGCATGAGCATGAGCAGCGCGGCCGCGAGGTGGCGTGACCGGCCGGGGGGCCGGCGGGGGCTCGTGGCCAGGATGTCGACGGTCACACGATCGGGCCCCTTCCGGGGGGAGCGCACCGCTGGGACTGGACGCGTGACGGGTGCGGACGTCACCTAGACAACATCGGCACCGAGCGGGCGGGTCAGGAGCGTCGGCGCCCCCGCCTTTCGGGCGACGCCGTCGTGACTCGCGTCGGAGCCGTCGCGGGAGGTGCCCGCATGGCGGGAGGGAGCGGCATGGGCGGCAGGCGTACGACGGGGGCAGCGGTGCTGGCGGGAGGCGCCGTGCTCGCGGCCGGTGCCGTGGGCCTCGCGGGCGGCACGCGCCCCGCCGCCGCGACGACAACCCGCATGGCGGTTGCCGCGGCAACTCCGGGGAGCGGGACCTCGACAGTGGCCCCTGTTCTAGCCGGACCGAGGCAACTCGTTCCGTCGCGTCAGGATGTGGAGTTGTCGGGTGGGTTTTCGGCCGGGGGCAGCTGGCTCAGCAGTGCGGCGCGCACGTGGCCGAAGGCGGTGGCGTCCCCGCGGGCGCGGCACAGCAGCACGGCGCCCTCGACGCCGGCGACAGCGAGGACCGCGAAGCTCTCCGCGTCGCCCTTCGCGATGCCCGCGCGGGTAAAGCACCCAGTCAGCGCAGCCCGCCAACGGGTGAAGACCGCATCGGCTGCTTGCCGCAGGGTTCCGTCCGGGTCCTCCGCGGCAAGGGCCACAGCGGCGATGGGGCACCCGGCGACGCTGTCCCCGGCGATCAGGGTCCGCTCGGCGAGGTCGAGCAGTTCAGTGACTGCCTCTGCGGGGCCGCGGTTGGCGCACACGCGCTCGACGCGGTCGGCGATGCCACCTCCTGCGGTGCTGGCCACGGCCGCGCCGAGCTGCTGCTTGCCCCCGGGGAAGTGGTGGTAGATGGCGCCACGCGCCGCGCCAGCCAGTGCCACGACCTCGCGGAAGCCGGTCCCGTCGTAGCCGCGTTCGCGCAGCAGCAGCGTCGCCGCCCCAATCATGCGATCCCGGGTGTCCCGCGCCATCGCGCACCGCCTTCCGCTTCGCCTTGACGAGGACGTCTGTCCTAGTCCAGAGTGCCACGCAGGAGGACTCGGACACCTGTCCTACGGGGTCTGGTCACCAACTCTGGGCACCTCAGCGATCCCCCACTGCATGCCCCACATCACCAACCGAGGAGCCGGATATGCCCCAGTTCGAACTGCACCTGACCGAAGGCGCGCTGACCGAGCAGGCGAAAGCCAAGCTGATGGAGAGCCTTTCGCACCTGCTGCTGCGCATGGAAGGCGCCCCCGCCACCGAGGAGGCCCTGGACATCACCTGGGGGTTCCTGCGCGAGTACCCCACCGGGCATTGGACCGTGGGCGGGAAGCCCGCGCCCGGGCCTCGCTACCGCCTGGTGTTCACCGTTCCCGAAGGGGCCACCGGGATCCACGGCCCGTTCCAGTGGGGCCGTCGCGAGGCGTTCGTGCGCAAGGCCACCGCGCAGATCCTGGCGGCTGAAGGCGCGGAGCTGACCACCGTGAACGCCGGCCGGGTGTGGGTCCACATCCTGGAGATCCCCAACGGTCACTGGGGCTCGTTCAACGAGCTCACCGACGTGATGGACATCGCGACGTTCGTCAGCGGTCCCGCCGTGCGCAACCACACCGAGAAGGGGCTGCGGGTGCGGGAGGAGCTGCGCGCGGCCAAGGCAGCCGCGGCCGGCGTCCACCAGCCGGTAGCCGCCGCGCACTCGTGAGCACCCTGACGCCCGACCCTGCCCCGCAGACCGGAGCGCGGTCGCTGGCCGGGCGGACGGTGCTGCTCAGCGGCGGCACCCGGGGGATCGGGCTGGCGATCGCGGTACGGGCTGCCGCTGACGGCGCGAACGTGGTGCTGCTGGGCAAGACCGACCAGCCGCATCCCAAGCTGCCCGGCACTCTGCACACCGCCGCTGCCCAGGTCGAGGCCGCCGGCGGCCTGGCGCTGCCGGTGGTGTGCGACATCCGGTTCGACGACCAGGTCCTCGCCGCGGTCGAGCAGGCCGTGGCCGCCTTCGGTGGCATCGACGTGCTGGTCAACAACGCCAGCGCGATCAGCCCCACGCCGACGCTGGACACGGAGATGAAGCGGTTCGACCTGATGCACCAGGTGAACGTGCGGGGCACGTTCATGGTCACCAAGGCCGCGCTGCCGCACCTGCTGCAAGCGCCGAACCCGCACGTGCTGACGCTGTCGCCACCGCTGGACCTTGACCCCAAGTGGTACGCCCCGCACCTGGCCTACACGATGTCGAAGATGGCCATGAGCATGGTCACCCTCGGCCTGGCAGCGGAGTTCGCCTCCCAGGGCATCGCGGTGAACAGCCTGTGGCCCCTGACCAGCGTCGACACCGCCGCTGTGCGCAACGTCCTGGGCGGCGACGGCATGGCCGCCACCAGCCGCACCACCGACATCGTGGCCGACGCTGCGCACGCGATCCTCACCCGGCCCGCGGGGGAGGCCACCGGCAACTTCTACATCGACGAAGAGGTCCTCCGCGAGGAAGGGACCACCGACTTCACCCGCTACGCGCCGCACGCCAGCGGGCCGCTCACCCTGGACTTCTTCGTCCCCGACGCCACCGCCGCGCGCAGCCGCACGCCCGTCACCAGCTGGTACTGAACCCCCCGCCAGCAGCGGGGGCGAAAGCGCCGCCCCCGCCGCCCCACCCTCGACAAGAGCTGCAGAACACGCCGATCACGCACCCGCGCCGACGTCCACCCCGACCATGGAGACCGCCTGATGCCGTACCTGCACCGCGAGGACGAGCTGTTCCACCTCGACCTCGGCGACGATGAGAACCGAATGTCCCCCGACTGGCTGTCCGCAGTGGAGGACGCCATCAACGAGGTCGAGAGCGCCCCCGCGCCGCGGGCATTGGTCACCGCCGCCAGCGGCAAGACCTGGTCCCAGGGGCTGGACCTGCAGTGGCTGATGGCCCACCCCGACCAGACCGAGGACTACCTGCGACGTGTGCACGCCCTGCTGGCCCGGGTCCTCACCCTGCCCGTGCCCTGCGTCGCCGCGGTCCAAGGGCACTGCTACGCGGCCGGGGCGATGCTGGCGCTGGCCCACGACGCCATCGTCATGCGCGAGGACCGCGGGTACTTCTGCCTGCCCGAGATCGACATCCAGATCCCCTTCACCCCCGGCATGAACGCGCTCATCGCCAGCCGCCTCAGCCCCGCGACCGCCCACCAGGCCATGACCACCGGCAGGCGCTACGCCGGCCGCGACGCCATGGCCGCCGCCATCGTCGCCGCGGCCGTTTCCGAGACTGAGGTGCTCCCCAGCGCGCGCCAACGCGCTCGCGAGCTCGCCGGCAAGGACCCCGCGACCCTCGGCGCCATCAAGAGCCAGCTGTACGCCACCGCCGTCGCGGCACTCACCGCCTGACCGTCCCCGCGCTTGCCTCGTGGCCAGAAGCCGTGGCGCGGCCGCGAGGCGCACCCCACCACCCGGCCGTCGGACCGTGTCCAGGCAGCATCACAGCGGGAGGCCCGGCGTGTGGCGGACAGCCTCCTGACCCCTGAGCAGCTGCGCCGCTACCGCCGCTACCCGGGTGACCCCGACACCGGGCAGCTGGCCCGGTACTTCCACCTCGACGCCACCGACCGCGTTCTGGTCGACGTGCGCCGTGGCGAGTGGACTTGGACGTTGGACCGGGTCTGGGAGCGACTCGGGATCGGCGCGGCGATCCGCCGGGCCGCGACCGGCCGGCGACTGAACGCCCAGGCCGTCAAGCGGGTGGTTTTCGCCCTGGTCGCCCAACGCGCGTTGGAGCCGGGCAGCAAGCTTGCCGCGACCGGCTGGGTCGCCGAGCGGGTCGCGGTCGAGGGGTCGACCGGCTTCACCGACGACCAGGCGTATCGGGCGATGGATTTCCTGCTCGACGCGCTTCCCGACATCGCCGCCGAGGTCTTCGCCTCGGTCGCGCACCTGCTCAACCTCGATCTGGACATCGTGTTCGTCGACACGACCAGCACCTACTTCGAGCTCGACGTCGGCGACGAGCTCGCTGATCTGCAGGACAATTTCGACGACGACGGGGTGAACCGCCCGGTCGAACACGGCAAGCGGGCGTTCAGGCACTCCACCGGACCGACCTGCCGCAGGTCGTGATCGCGATGGCGGTGACCCGCGACGGGGTGCCGGTGCGGTGCTGGACGTTCCCGGGGAACACCGCTGACACCTCGATCATCCGCCGCGTGAAGGACGACCTGGGCGGGTGGAACCTGCACCGGATGGTCTGGGTCGCCGACCGCGGGTTCGCCTCGGCGGCGAACCGGGCCTACCTGACCCGCGGTGGCCGGCACTACATCCACGCTGAGAAGCTCCGCAACACCAACACCGAAGCGGCTGCCGCGCTGGCCCGGCCGGGCCGGTACCGCACGGTCGCGGGGAACCTGCGGGTGAAGGAGGTCACCGTCGCGCCCGGCGGACAGGGCGACGGCGATGAGGGGATGCGCTCCCAGCGGTTCGTGGTCTGTCACAACCCCGAGCAGGCCGACCGCGACAGCGCTGTCCGCACCCAGCTCGTCAAGCACCTGGAGTCGCTGCTCACCGGTTCCGACAGCTGGTCCGAGCGGCGCCGCGACGAGCTCGTCGGGAGCTGCAAGACCAAGCCCGGGCTGCGCCGCTACCTGCGCCGCACCGCCGGCGGGCTGCTCCGGGTGGACGCCGCCGCGGTCAAACGCGAAGCCCACCTGGACGGCAAGTGGCTGCTCCGGACCTCCGACACCACCCTGACCCCCGACGACCTGGCCGCGGCCTACAAGCAGCTCCTGCAGGTCGAGCGGGGCTGGCGGGACATGAAGGGCGCCCTCGGGCTGCGCCCGGTTTTCCACTACCGGGAGGACCGCATCCGGGCGCACGTCCAGCTCTGCTGGCTCGCGCTGCTGCTGCTGCGGGTGGTCGAGAACGCCACCGACGACACCTGGCGCAACGTCCGCCACGAACTCGACCGGATGCAGCTGGTCACCCTGGCCACCGCCGACGGCCGCGTCGCCCAGCGCACCGCCACCACCGCCGGCCAGAAGACAATCCTGGCCGCGCTGAAGCTGCCCGAGCCGCCCCGGTTCTTCGACTTCACCGTGCCGAGCGACTAACCGGCCACTAGCGCCCTCACGCTCCGCCGTAGTAACACGACCCTGATCGAGCCTGCACGCATACGCGCAGCTCAACCCCATGATCACAACGATCGTGTGCTCATCATCTGCGGAAGTCCGGCCAGGGCGCTGCTTGTTACCGCTCGGCCGGTAACTGGAGCTACCTTGTTGCCATGGTCGAGCCGGACGCGCACCCGCCGGAGGAACTGCTGTTCCGGTGGCGGGGCGGGCACGAGGTCCTCAACTTCACCGCGACCGTCGGGGAGCGGTGGCGCCACGGCATCGAGCGTCTACGGGAACCCGATGACCTGAGCCGCTGGCTGGTCGACGCGGGACTCGCACCCGCCCCCGTCAGCGTCACCCGACGCGACCTGAACGAGGCGCGTGAGCTCCGCGAGGCGATGTACCGCGTCGCCACGGGCGTGCGCACGGGCCGGCCGGTCGACCCCGACGACCTCGCGACGGTCAACCGGTGGTCAGGTCGCTCGGCTGGCGGACCCCGGCTCGAGCAGGCGGCGACGGGGCTCCGCGCGGTTTTGCGGGCCGCCTCCGCCCGCGACCACCTGAGCTGGCTCGCGACGCAGGCCGCCGCGCTGTTCGGCGGACCGGCCGCCGCCCAGGTCCGCGAGTGCGCCCACCCCGAATGCGCGCTTCTGTTCCTCGAGGACCGGCGCGAGGCCCGGCGCTGGTGCTCGATGGACGACTGCGGCGCCCGGTCGAAGATGCGCGCCTACCGCGCCCGCCGGGCAGCCGCGGCCACGTGATGCCGCTCGCCTCCGGTCCGCAAACAGGCCGCCTCACACAGAGTCGACGGCCGCTCGCTACCACGCACCACCAGGAGGGCTCATGCACGTCGTGCGCACCGACCACCTCGTCCTGACGGTCGGGGACATCGGGCGCACCGTGTCCTGGTACGAGAAGGTCCTGGGCATGCGGGCGGTCACGTTTGGCAACGGCCGGACGGCGCTGCGATTCGGCGCCCAGAAGCTGAACCTGCACCAGGCAGGCCGCGAGCTCGAGCCCAAGGCCGCACGTCCGACCCCGGGGTCCGCCGACCTGTGCCTGGTCAGCGCGGTCCCCCTCGCGGACGTCCTCGCGCGTCTCGACGCTCTCGGGGTCGTCGTGGAGGAGGGGCCCGTCGCCAGGACCGGGGCCACCGGCCCGATCACCAGCGTGTATGTCCGCGACCCAGACCGTAACCTCATCGAGGTCAGCGCTTACGACAGCGGCAGACCCGAAGCCCCCGACCCGTACGACCTGCTCCCAGCCGTAGCAGCCCTCGCCCTGACCAGCGACGACGTCCGGGACGGTGCGCCGTTGGGCCGCGCCCAGCTACACCCCGATCACGGCGGTTCCGGGACCAGCCCGCACCTGCGGTGGGACGAGCCGCCCCCGGAGACCGCGTCGTTCGCCGTCACCTGTCTCGACCCTGACGCGCCGACCGGGAGCGGTCTCTGGCACTGGTTGCTGCTGGGGCTCCCGGCGGGCCAGCGGACCCTGCCGTCCGGCGCCGCCACGTCCGGCCAGCCGCACCTCCCGGCGACCGCCCTCCAACTCCGCAACGACCTTGGCCGTCGCGGCTACTCCGGGGCGACCCAGCCGGAGCACGACCCCCCGCACCGCTACCTGTTCGCCGTGCACGCCCTCGACACGGACGACCTCGCCGTGGAACCGGGCGCTACGGGAGGCGGAGCCGGCGCAGCCCTGGTCGCGCACACACTGGCCCGCGGGGTCCTATGTCCGATCTATCCGGCAGGAGCACCCTGACCGTGCCCGCCGACGAAGACCCGGACACGCCACCACACCCGGGCACCCGCGTGTCCGTCCTGGGACCGGGAGGTGTCGGTGGGCTGCTCGCAGCCCTGCTGTCGCGTGCCGGTGCCGACGTGACCTGCCTCGCCGGTCGTGACACCGTCGAGGAGCTGAACCGGTCCGGGGTGCACGTCAGGAGCGCCCAGTTCGGCGACTTCGACACGCCCGTGCGCGCGGCGCAGACGCTGCAGGGACCGACGGATGTGTGCTTCATCACCGTGAAGGCCACACAGCTCGACGCGGCGCTCGGACGGCTGCCGGTAGACCTCGACTCACTGGTCGTGCCCCTCCTCAACGGCGTCGAGCACGTGCAGACGCTGCGCAACGCGCTCCCCCGGGCGGGTGTCGTCGCGGCCACGATCCGGGTCGAGGCCAACAAGCCCGCGCCCGGTCAGGTCGTGCACGCGAGCCCGTTCACGGTCGTCGAGCTCGCCCCTCCCGCCGCGCTCCGCACCCAGAGCGAGGCGCTCGCCGACCGGCTGCGCAGCGCAGGGCTCGAGGTGCGGGTCGCTGACGACGAGGCGACGACCCTGTGGTCGAAGTTGGCGTTCCTGGCCCCGTTCGCCCTGCTCACAACCGACCGGCAGGCGATCGCCGGCGACGTCCGGCAGCACGGGCGGAGCGAGCTGACGGCGGTGGTGGCCGAGGTCGCCGCGGTCGCGAGGGCCGAGGGCGCTCGCTCGGACGAGGACGCGACCTTGCGCTTCTTCGACCAGGTGCCGGCGGGCATGCGGTCGTCGATGCAGCGCGACGCCGCGGAGGGCCGCCGCACCGAGCTGGACGCGATCGGGGGCGCCGTCCTGCGGGCCGCGGCCTGGCACGACATCGAGGTGCCCGTGACGGCCGCGCTCGTCGATAGGCTGTACGCCCGGTACGAGGCGTCGTGAGCGCCCGTCACGAGTCGACCGTCGCGCTACTGCGCGAGCGCGGCGCGGACCACGTCGCGCATCCGGGTGGGACGCTGCTCGCGCATCTCGTGCGCGTACACGACCGGCTGCTTCGGTTGTGCGGCGACGAGGTCCTGGCGTTGGCGGGCCTCACGCACGCCGTCTACGGGACGGACGGCTTCGGCACCAGCCTGCTGTCGCTCGACGAGCGGCACGTCCTCGCCCAGGCGGTCGGCACCGAGGTGGAGGAGCTGGTGTACCTGTACAGCGCCTGCGACCGGGACGGCTCGTGGTCAGGTCTGCGGCAGTCGGCCGGCGCCGTCCGCGACCGTTGGACCGGCGACGTCCTGCACCCGCCGCTCCGGGACCTGGCCCGGTTCGTCGACCTGAGCACCGTCAACGAACTCGACGTCGTGGAACAGGCACCCGAGCTGCGGGCGTTGCACGGGCCGGCCCTGCTGGCGCTGTTCCGGACCTGGCAGGGCCGGGGTTCCGCCCGCGTCCTCGCCGAGACCGAGAAGGTGCTGGCCGTCGGTACTTGACCGGGGGTCGAGGAGGATCTGCGCAGCCGTTAGCGCTAACGATGATCTTGCCGCTGAGCTGGGGTGCGCTCCCCGGTGCTGATGTTGCGGTAGATCGTCACAGGGGTGACGCCGCAGCGGGCGATCTCGGCCATAGTGAACTGTTTGGCGTCGTCCCGCGCCAGCGCTTCCTGGCAGGCCTCAAGCAGCCGCGCAAGCGGACCCTTGGCTGCGACTGGCATCCGCGGTTTGGCACGGTTGACGGCTGCCATGCCGTAGACGAGAGTTGACAGGGTTGACGAGGAGGCACGGGTGGTCACGGTACGGGAGACCAAGACGAAGCCGGCCCAGCTGCTGCCGCGTGGCACGCGCGCAGGCTGGCTGAGTGATGCTCCGAGTT